>Ga0209639_1000844_pt1 | contig 37214 bp, 33 predicted proteins | sample EPASupsiteHSE605_FD_187268 | JGI IMG/M metagenome (GOLD analysis project Ga0209639, IMG submission 187268) | Bioremediated contaminated groundwater from EPA Superfund site, New Mexico - Sample HSE6-05 (SPAdes) (version 2) | ecosystem: Environmental > Aquatic > Deep subsurface > Groundwater >... | reverse complement strand
TTTTTAATTGACGCATTCCTTGCGGTTCTGCTACTGATTCATCAAAAACTCCCGGCTTTTTTGATTGGATTACGATAGAATCCGTATCCAAGCAGACATAGTCACTGTTTTCATATATCTCCTTTGAGATACTCCAGATGTGATAATGATCATGGCCTTCAACATCTTGACGCTCTTTTTGCACGGTTGAACAAAAACTATCGTTAACCTTTACATGTATCCCATCTAACCTTTTGAACCAGATTAAATCCGGCACACTATTAATTAGTGTATCAAGATAAGTTTGGTTCAGGTTAAATTTGCGCTCAAGAAGTATTTTCTGAATGAGTTTTTGGTAACGGAAGCAAATTAATTCAGGCGAAAAAGGGTGAATCCATATATCAGCTATGTTAACCAAAAGCGAAGTTGGCAGCCGGTCCAACTGATTTGGGTACAGGCAAAGAACAACAGCACTGCCTACCCATGTTTTTTCAACGCTGTCTAATTCAAGCTGGTCAAAATCGCAGATAAGAATGTCACATTTCGGATGGTTGTTTAGCATTGCGTCATCAGTCTTAGTTAATGATATACTTATTTCTTTGTCCATCGGTGCATCTGCGATTAGTTGAACTAAATTTTCGCTGCGGCTGGCAATTACAACATCAATATTGCGGCGGTGCATAATGTTGTCGCCTCCTATGCAAACTTTGGTATCATCATATCACAGAGCAAATTTCTTGCATAGAGTTCAATCGCAAAGCATCAGTAAAAATCATAGCACGAGCGGTTATGCTGACTAAGAGTCTTTATTTTAACAAACCATTTTCATGTCATCCATCCCATTGACATTACTGCTTCTTAAAACTAATCCCGGAAAAAATCAGCTTTTCTCCGTCAGCCTCCTGACGAATCGATATTGTTTCCATCATCCGCCAACCTAAAGCATAAAGCAATGCCTCCGTATCCGAAAGCGGATATAACACCAGTTCTCCCAGCTGAGCGTCCTTCGTATCGGTTTTCATGCTTATCATCAAAAAGCCTTGTTGGTTTACCTTCAATTCCAAAGAATCTATTGCCAGCAACTGATTTTCCTCATCATTAGTGCGGTAGACTCCTTGTCGCATCCGCCAAGCCTCAGGCAACTTATAATCGCTAATACGTTTACCGACTGCTGGCACTTCTTCACCCAACTGAACAAATACAACATCCTCACCATTAACGGTACGAAAGGCAATGCGCATTTCTTTCAAGTTTGGAATAGGCAATGGCAATATCCCCCACAGCCGATACTCAGGTCGAAGCCACCCATCTTTATCAGGCAGAAGGTTCACCTTTTTCCCTTCCAGTTTGGCCACATATTCTCCCTTGCGCGGTTCCTCTACTTCCAGCAGTCCTATAATCGTTCCATAGTTGCCGGCATAACTTGTCGGTTCCTGCAAACCCGGCGGCGAAGCTAAAACTTTATGCACCGACTTTGCCTTTGGCGGCAAGAGACCACGATTGACTGCGATCGCCCCTTTGAGCAATTGTTCGCCGATAAGACTCACTCGTTCCTGCGCTCCTGCTGAATTTGCTAAAACCACAACTGCAATTTTATCCTTTTTAACTCCCATAACATTCCCATGAAACAAATACATATGACCACTGTGAGCAAAATCGTCACCAACATACGCCAGCTCAGGATTTTTAAGGAAAAACTCGTAACCGATCTTAAAATTACCATCTAAAAGCACCGCATCATTTTGCGCCCTAAACATTTCATTAACCAAAGCCGACGGCAACACCTCAGTGCCACCATAAACGCCGTCATTTAGAAGCATGATCATCATTTTGCCAAGATCATTCACACTGGTATAAAGATTTCCAGCTGGTACATCCCTTATCGCAACATCCTTTTCCCACTGCCCTTTTTCGTTATAGCCCTGAGACAACTTTCGCGCAATGTGCGGCTGAAGATTATAAGATGAATTCGTCATTCCCAATGGTTTTAATACCAATTCTTGCATAACAGTCTCATATTCCGTTCCGCTGACACGTTCCAGCATAACTCCCAGCAAGTCTGCACCCAGATTACTGTAAGAATGAATCGTCCTCGGCGGATAGGCAAGATATTCTTCAGCTAGCAAAGCAACCACACTCTGAAAAGGTGCTGGCTGACCTCTCCACATTCCTTTAACGATATCACCCGGTAATCCCGAGTGATGGGTCATCAGTTGATGCGGAGTAAATGTCGGTTCTGTAGAAAATCGTGACTTCACCTTAAGTTCGGGAATATAGTTTTTGATCGGTGCGTCAAGGTCCACCTTTCCAGCCGCGTTTAATTTCAGCACGGCAATTGCGTTAGGAATCTTGGAGATGGAGCCAACACGATAAACAGTATCCGGAGTTGCAAGTTTATTTGTTTCTCTATCTGCATACCCATATCCGTTAGACCAAACGATGCGGTCACCAACTATGATCGCGGCGCTAAGACCAACAATATTGTTGCTTTCCATCTCATCTTGTATCAATTCAGAAGCGTATTGCTCCAAAGCCTTATGTTCTCCCAGACGCAGTTCAGGAAGCGGCAATGGCTCAGCAACTTGCGAAGACCCAAATAACAAGCCACCAATCATCCTTGTTGCCAGCAGCAAAAAAACAATGAGCCATGCGCCATCTAATAGTCTCTCCTTGCTCATAGCCATTCTTCCAATCTTTTTTCCCATCCGCATGTCCATTCCTCCTTGCTGCAAAAACAAACTATTATTGTCTCATTAACGATGACTTATCTTTTAAACTTCAGCAATATTTCTCCACTTTCTATTCATGGCTGTCTAGATAGTTTTGTTAATCATACGGATAATAGTGGTTAATTTTTTGTTCTCTATTTTTCAGAAAATTCCTTCTTTATCTGTGATATTATTAAAATGCACCATTTCCTCCACATTACTATTCCACTTATTCTATTTTCACCATTCTAAACCTTCGCATAAATAAAAAATCGCCTAAACCGAAGTCCAGGCGAAAATTGAATGCATTGCATTGTAAGTCTATTTTATTAAATTTACTCAACGCAGCCAGTATCTGATTCCTCATAGTCATGATAGATTTTGGCTGCTCTTTTTTTCGTGGCATTGGCACTTATATAAGAACCTTCGACAATATTCTCATAACCTTTTTTGATAACGATATTTTTAATGTATTCTAAATGCGGACATCTATCATAATGATGATTATCAGTTACCATACATGACGATAAATGTACCGTGACTTCGTCTCTCGCAATGTTGTTCTTTGTTAGCAATTTTTTAGACAAATGTTCCAATTTAGAGGCAATATTTTTGCCACAGCAGCCGCCACAAGTAAAGGAAATATATCTTGTTGTTTCAGGATAATCAGCAAAAACACCATCCTTATTATAAAAAGCATTGGTGCAGGCAAAGCCGCTGCACCGTCTGTGCGCAATATCACATTGAATAATAACTACATATTTAGTCTCCAAAATTAGTCCTCCTTCAATTATATTCTTGCAAGATTTCCAAAATAAATACGCTAGATGATTGTCTTTTTATTTTTTGAGTATTCTCTCTAAGTAAGCAATATCTAACAAATTCACTGTCTCAAAGTTACCTTTGTAAAATACGCCATAGTTATTGAAAACACAAGGCAATTCCTTTGCTTTTTGTAACGTGTCAACTTGAATCAATGATAAAGGAATATCATTCATTATGCAATAGTGTTTTATTATCTCTATGCTTTGATAGACATAGGGGCATTGCAGATCATAATAAATAGTTAGCTCTTCGCTTTCGATTCTTTGTTTTTTAACATTTTGTGCAAACTTCGGCGTTGTTCCATCAAAAGAAAGAGCAAGCAATTCATACCCATTATCAGTAGTATCAACAACCTCAAAGCCGAACTTTTTCGCAAATGTTTGATCAGAAAGCCAGGATTTTTGTTTTTTGGCGCCGAGCATACAAATGCCGGATTTACCACTTTCTTTGGCATCAGCCAAACAATACTCCATCAGGGACTTACCATATCCTTTGCCTTTGTAACTACCAGAAACCCATAAGCAATACACATAATAATAGTTATCACCAGTTATGGGAACCCAAGCTTTTTCAAGCGGAGCATATTCAATAAAAACCGTAGCCTTTGCATTTAACTTTCTAAAAACATGACCTTCCATTAACCTGTCTGAAAGTCATTGCCGCTTTCCCTCAACCCCTTGATGGGACTTCCTGCTGCGGATAATACAGCATAAATGCTCGCTGCCAATGTTTTCTGTTGTCAAGTTTACAAAATCAGTATCCATATGCACACTCACTTCAAATTAATGCTATTATGTCTTTTCAATTATACTCTGACTTAGCACCGTAATCCAGCTATTTGCTGAGTGGATATGTCTTTAAATTTCTCTATTGTCTTCCTTAAAAGAAAAATTCGCCTAAACATCATGTCTAGGCGAACATAAATTGCACATATAAATTTTCTACAAAAGCCTTGAGCCTTATGGTTTAAAGCTATTTTCTTTCTATCATCGCTACGCACTCGACGTGCTATATCATAGTATGGTGATATTAAGGAGCGTAATTGGAGTTTTGCGTAAAGGTTAGCCCCCTAAATGCAAGGTGGTCGGTTTCTACTGAAAGATTAAACCTTGAACCTACAAAATTGTCCGACTTTCTATTGACATTCCAATCCAAAAAAAATTTCCATTCTTCATATAAGTATCGCAATAACTTTAGTCATCGTTGCAATTATTACATTTTTCCACTTCTTCTATGTCTTTTAGCAGCCTATCAGTTATGTGCATTTCAAGTTCGTGTCTCTCGGTTGAACTTTCAACCACCTTAACATCTTACTGACAATTTGCCAATTAATATTCAATCCTATTACGCCCGTTCCTTTTTGCAAGGTATAATTTTTCATCGGCTTGTTTCAACAAATCGTTCACCATCTCGTTCCCAGAGGGTTTTATGCAACAAATGCCAAAGCTGGCGGTTACCTTAATTTTTTTATCTTCATATTCAATTACCGACTCTTCCATTGTTTTGCGCATACATTCAGCAGTTCTCTTTGCAAGATCAAGATCAGCACCTGGCATACAAATAAGAAACTCCTCTCCGCCATATCTTGCAATCCAGTCGCTACCTCTTTTTATGCATCCAGATAATGTCTCAGCTACTTTTTGCAGCGTTTTATCACCAGCAAGATGTCCATAACTATCGTTAACAACCTTAAAATAATCAATATCAGCCATCACGATTGATATTTCCTTTGATGAAAGTGCAGCGTTCAAAAGGTCAACCGGAAATTTTTCAATTATATACCTACGGTTATATAGGCCTGTTAAAAGATCACTATAAGCAACTTTGTTCATATTATCTATAAGCGCATGAACACCAGTCGAATCAATACCGATAGCTTTATCAGAGTTATAAAAAATACTATTGGTAATATCTTTAAGAATCTCAATTACAACAATTCTGTCTCCTAAATCATGGGGTACAGCAATGACTAAGTATGTTTTATCTTTGTTGTATTCAATTTTTACATATGTAGTATTATCGTTATAAGCTCTCATAGAAATACAGTTATCGCATACTTTATTTTTGCCCCAAAAATCAAAACAGTGAAGTCCTTCAATAACTACATCTTTATTTTTATGCTCAATAACAATTTTTTGCATTGGATCTACAATTCGTGTAATATCACTGATCTTACTAAATAAGAACCCACTGCTTATATACTCATTTAAATTGTCATCCATTATCATTTACTCCCTCCGATATTTCACTTTCTTGATTTTTTAACAATACTTAAGCAGGTTATTTCTGAAACTGATATTAAAAGCCCGCGAAAATTTTAAAATCATTTATATTGATGATTTGTCGTTCATCTACACCGACAATGTTATCATTTTTATTGAAAATTTGGCTTTCTGCTTTTTTAAAAAATTTAGCCGCGCATATATATCTACAATAATAATAAAAATTTGGGATTTTATCATAGCACCCTCTATGTCTGATTGTCCATTTCTTTGGAAAAATTATTTGATAACATCTTTCAGTTCACATTTGTTACTATCTTTATGTATTATTGAGATAAAGATATCTACCAATTGTGGGTCAAGTTGCAACCCCTTTTCAGCTTTTATTATATCTAAAGCCTCTTTAATAGTCGATTTTCTTCTATATACTCTATTAGACGTTAATGCATCATATACATCGGCAACACTTATAATTCTAGATAATAGAGGTATTTCTTTTCCCTTTAGCCCTTCCGGGTACCCCTTGCCATCGAACCTTTCATGATGATGCAAAATGTATTTAGCAATATTTTTAAGTCGTGGAATATCTTTTATAGTTTCACAACCAATTTTTGCATGAGCTTTAACCTTCTCATATTCTTCTTGAGTAAGTTTACATGGCTTAGTGAGTATTTGCTCCGGAATACCTATTTTGCCTATATCATGTAGGACCGCCGCTATTGATAATTCTTCAATTTCATTAGGCGAAAGATTAAGTTGATTTCCTATTTGAAGCGATATCTTTTGAACATTAATAGAGTGCATACCTGTATAGGTATCTCGTTTCTCAATCAATTTGCAGAAGGCTGAAACAGTTTTAATAAAAAGTTGGCTATTTTCTTTTTCTAATTTTACTTTATCAGTTACATCAAATATAATTTCTAAAACATTTTTTACCTTTCCATCATCTGTCAAAATTGGAATTGCCGTCTGTTCTATGAAAATTTCAGCGTCTTTTCTTGTCAATTCCTGCTTAAGATTTTTCTCTATTTTTTTTGATGAAAATGCAGCCTTAACAGGGCAATTACTACATATGCTTCCATTACCAAACACGTCATAGCATTTCTTTCCAATGACCTTCTTTTCCTCTACCCCTGTTAATTTGATTACATTTTGATTCATGCTTAGCAGTTTAAAATCCTGACCTATAATAGTTATTGGACTTGGTAAATTATTAATTAAATAGTAAAGGCTTTCTTCACGTCCCCGTTCAGAAAGCCCATTACTAATGATATTAAATATAGCATCTCTTTTTTTATTGTACAAATGTTTTGCTAAAATCAATACAAGCGAAATATTTGAAATGTTCAGAAATATTCTTGGAAGCACGGTGGCCCCCTCTATTATGTTATAAATTATATTAATAGATAAAACTATTATAGCCGCTATTATGATTACATTATTCACTTGCATTTGCGGATTGCCTCCAAAAATAACTTACAAATGACGAAACACGTTTGTAATAATTGTAAATTTGGACACTTGGTTTGTCAACACTTATTCGAATAATTTTAATGAAGGCATCTGTTATCTAAACTCTGATGGTGTTAGAAAATTAAGCAATCTATTAACTACTCTCCGAGTAAAAAAAGAATGAATTTCTTAAAACACACTAGAAAAACCAAACCCAGATTGCATAATCAAAATAAAAACAGCCCTTGAAATGCCGCAAATAGGACATTTTTAAGGGCTGTTCTATTAATTTTTTCTCCAGCAGAACTACGCACTCAGCTTTTCATATTATAAAAGTCAATACGAATACGCGTAATTGGAGTTTTTCGAAAAGATTTGGTGCCCTTTAACCAAGGTGATCCTAATATTGCCGGCCTAGCAGATCTAACAAGCATTAAAGATCGTCTGGGAGAGAAATATCATTATTGAAAGGTGGAACCATTCATTAGCAAAAACTATCTTTAATCACGCAAGGTGGTTAATATCGCTTTCGAGATTCAGCGTATGAAGCACGCAATGGGCTTTACCGCTGATTTTTGCCTTGTAGAGAGCGCTGTCGCTTTTGCGCAAAAGTTCATCGAATTGAACAGGGTTAGTGACTGTCATTTTTGCAATGCCTATGCTGACAGAAAGTGCCTGCAACTCCGAAGTTCCCGGGTAATAGCATTTGAATTTCCGGATGAGCTGTTCTGCTCTCTCTTGCAACTCTTCGATTCGGTGTTTGCCTAAAATGACGATGACAAACTCATCACCTCCCATACGGATGCAAGCATCGTTAGGAAAAAGCTGCTTCATTATTCGTCCTGAATTTTTCAGAACCATGTCACCGTAATGGTGGCCTAAAGTATCATTAATCAGCTTGAAATTATCCAAATCAATGTAAAGCATACTAATGTCTGAATTTATCATCTTTTCTCTGATATCTTCAAATAAATAGCGTCGAGTGAACAAACCGGTCAACTGATCTCTATAAGCAATTTGTTTAAGTTGGGCCTGTAATACCCGCTCCATGGTAACATCGCGAAAAACATTCAGCGTTCCAACAAAATTACCGAAAAAATCATTAATCGGTTCAGTATGAAAATCTAAAATCCGCTCTTTGCCGTTACATAACAGCCCAATCCCACTTTTCTGGTCACAGTAAAGCAGATTCTGAGGATTAGCAGAAAATTCAGCAGATGCTTCTCTAATAGGATATGCTTGTCCAACCAAGTCTTCAGATGATACTTGAAAATACTCTTCAAATTTTTGATTAACCATAAGCACATTATTTGCTGAGTCGGTAATCATAACGGCAAACGGCATTGTGCTAAGGATCAGATCCAATTTAGTGTCAGTATTCTTCAACTCAGTTACATCTTGTGCCACGCCAACCGTGCCGATCAGTTCGCCGCAATCGTCAAATATTGGCGATTTGTAAGTTTTTAATTGACGCATTCCTTGCGGTTCTGCTACTGATTCATCAAAAACTCCCGGCTTTTTTGATTGGATTACGATAGAATCCGTATCCAAGCAGACATAGTCACTGTTTTCATATATCTCCTTTGGGATACCCCATATGTGATAATGATCATGGCCTTCAACTTCTTGACGCTCTTTTTGTACGGTTGAACAAAAACTGTCGTTAACCTTGACATGTATGCCATCTAACCTTTTGAACCATATTAGATCCGGCACACTATTGATTAGTGTATCAAGATAAGTTTGGCTCAGAGTAAATTTGCGCTCAAGCAGTATTTTCTGAATGAGTTTTTGGTAACGAAAGCAAATTAATTCAGGTGAAAAAGGGTGAATCCATATATCAGCTATGTTAACCAAAAGCGAAGTTGGCAGCCGGTCCAACTGATTTGGGTACAGGCAAAGAACAACAGCACTGCCTACCCATGTTTTTTCAACGCTGTCTAATTCAAGCTGGTCTAAATCACAGATAAGAATGTCACAATTCGGATGGTTGTACAGCATTGTGGCATCAATCTTGGTTACTGATATTTTTATTTCTTCTTGCATAGTCGCATCGGCAAGTGCTTGAGATAAATTCTCACTGCGGCTGGCAATTACAACATCAACATTACGTCGGTACATAGTGTTGCAGCCTCCTATACAAACTTTAATATCATCATATCACAGAGCAAATATCATTGGCATAACTTAAAAAATCCAAGTAGAATTATCCTGCAAAACCATTTGAATAAAAACTGAAACGATATCTGGATCGAATTGTTTTCCCGAACATTTTTCAATTTCTGCAACAGCAATTTCTTTGCTTACAATATTGCGGTATGTTCTATAATGAGTCATTGCATCGTAGGTATCAGCAATGGCAACGATTCTTGCTTCTAAAGGTATTTTGTTTCCTTTTAACCCATAAGGATAGCCTGTCCCGTCGTACCTTTCATGATGCGCAAGAACAACCGTTGTCAAGTCTTTATACTCAAGAGTATTTTCCAAAATTCTTGCTGATTTTTCAGGATGCGATTTTATTACTTCCCACTCTTTTGCAGTCAAAGCACCTTTTTTATTTAAAATTTTCTCATTAACACCGATCTTACCGATGTCATGCAAGATACCAGCAATCTTAATTCTGCTGACTGCTTGTTCATCAAGTCCCATTTCTTTTGCAATAGCTTCACAAATCAAGCCCACCCGCTCCGAATGTTCCTTCTCTCTTTTGCTTTTTTCAAACAGGGTTTGCATTATGACGTTAACCGTATTGAAGCGAGTCGTGCTAGTCTTATAAGACTTTCTCTTATACATATAATATTCTGCTTCTTTCAAGAGTGTGTCGACGCTGTCGTTTGAAGTTCTTTGAAAACCGTAACCTAAAGATATAGATAAAGTATTACTGCCAATATTAAAACTGCTAAAGTTTTTCTCTAAGTAGTGCAAGTATCCATTAAGTTTTTCTTCACTTGTCTGAGAGGTTAATATAATAAATTCATCTCCGCCTACACGACAAAAGACATCTTGGCTACCAATCAATTTCTTTATTATATGTGTAGTATTTCTAATTATTTTATCTCCCTCTTCATGACCAAATGTGTCATTGCATCCTTTTAATCCATCTATGTCGGCCAATATAATGCCTAAAGGGAAGTTGTTTTTAGTTCTTCTTCTTGCAAACTCTACCTCGAAAAATCTCCTATTATAAATACCGGTAAGATAATCATGATATGCTAGATACTCATTTTTTGCCTCGATTTGTTCGCGATTAGAGATTTCATTTTTTAAGTCATTCCATATTTTGTTTCTTTCGCTATTATCAACTATGCTTTCAATTAAATATTTTTTACCTTTAAATTCTACCTTTACGACTGTCTTGATTATAGGTATTTCTTTCCCGTCAGCACAAATCAATTTGCGTTCAGAGTTATCTATATCATTATTTAGATCGCTAATAGGGCATTTTCCTATTTCTGCGGGGCATAATAAATAGTGACAATTTTTACCAATAATTTCTTCAGAAGAATAGCCTGTAATGCCAAAGATTTTTGCGTTCGCATAAACAACATTGTGTTTATCCTCATCTATAATAATTACTCCAAAACCTAGTTTTTCCAATACAAAAGTTTCAAAATGATAAATATCGGCTAGCTTAATGATAGATGCTTCAATAGGTTGTTTTCCCAAATTTTGCATTAAATACCATCTCCTAAAAACGATATATTCATATCTATCGACTACTTCTGGTTTTATTGTAAGCTATATTGGGTAAATACTTAAATAAAGAGGTATAATTATTCCTGATCAAGTTGCTCGCCGTGCTTTTTCGTAAAAGTAGCATATATTTTAAACTAGTATGAAACAATTTCGGTGAGACCAATCCTAAATATTTTCAATTATTATTTAACACTTATTATAATTAATTATATGCTTACACATTTTTTAGTGTCAAAGATTTTACTGATTTAACCTATTTTTTACCATTATTGTGAATCTTTGATTGTAAAACACTTAGTTGGTGACCTGCTCCAAAAAAACCAAACCAATATGGTGTTAGTCATGATATCCTGAAATTTAAAATTCGGCAATATGGTCTCATAACCTTCCATAATTTTATACTGCTACAAATCTTACCTTAAATTATCAAAAAATAAGAAACAGGCCAATCAGGGTGAAAAAACCTCAACCCGACTGACCTTATTTTTTCTATTAGAATGTACATTCAATCTCTGTGCCGTCAAGTAAAACTACCATCAATCTGCCTTCACCATTAACAACAACTTTTTCTGTTAGCGCAAAATACAGTTCAACTTCAAACTGATTGATCGGCTCTGTATCCAATATAATTTTTGCAAACTGCTTTGCTTTGTAGCGTTGAAGTAGATTATCGCTTTCTTGTATTCCTTGCCATTTGCTGAGAAAATATCCTTTGTTTTCGACCATCATATTAAATACATTTACAAATGCCTGATATAAAACTGCATCATCGATATGCCTGCTTTCACAACCCTTCTCGCCTTTCGATGGATATTTGCCATTGCATCGCCAGATAATCCTTCTAAGCTTTTCATCGTTAGAGTTCCATACCTTCCTGCCAAAGATTTTGCCGCAAGAACCGCAAATAACTCTACCAGCAAAAGGATTGCTGGTTGTGGCATACTCAAGCTTCTGAATGCCATACTCAATAGCGAAATTCCTTCTGCGCTCCATCTCAAGCTGCACCGCCTCCCACATCTCTTTATCAATAATCGCAGGATGACTGTCTTCCACGTAATATTGCGGCACTTGTCCATTGTTATCAGCCCGTTTTTTGCTCAAGAAATCAACGGTGTATGTCTTTTGCAAAAGGGCGTCACCTTTGTATTTCTCATTTGTAAGCATTTTTCGGATGCTGCTTTCATACCATTTGGCTTTGCCATTCCAGTTGGCGATTCCACCAAACTCCAAGTCCCTCGCAATTCGGTTGGCGCCTTTGCCGTCCAGGAATTCCTTGTAAATGCGCCTAACGATTTTAGCCTGCTTTTCATTGACAACAAGATTGCCGCTTTTATCTTTATCATATCCCAAAAACTTAGCGTGATTAACATGCAGCTTGCCCTGTTCGAAACGCCGGCGAATGCCCCAAGTACTGGCCTCAGAAATTGACCGTGATTCGTCTTGCGTCATAATAACCGAATTATACTACATAGCAAAAGATTTTTGAAATAACCCTCTTAAAGTTAATTTTTACCCCCCTATCAAGGGATTTTACCCCCTGTTTTAAGGATTTTGCAGCTTATCAAGAGAAGCTTCCTTATTTCAAACCGGCATCAACTCGATACCTATATGAGTAACGTAGATCATATTGATTAAATATCCGTCTCGCTTCAATGATTCTATGTATCCTCGATACTTGTTGGCAATGTATGAATTCCACTGGGTCGTGAAAAAGAATATCTCTCGATTGATACCTACACAGGTTATCGATATGTGATCCAGGCATTCAAGCATTCTGTTTTCAAAATTATCCTTGTCATAACATACTGCCACTAGAAGCGAGCGACAAGTTCCCTCATGTTTTGAAGGTATATAGTTTGTCCTGTCATAATTAATTCCGTTTTCTACCGGAGCTTTTCCTTGGGTTTTCCCTTCCCTAATGTCATCATAGATTTTAGATAGTACAGCTTTCCCACCTTCAGGAAACTCAAAAATACTTCTTTGAACAATGAAATCATCTAAATCAAGAATTCTCTGTTCCATAATTGTCTCCCCATTATTTATACATTTGATTACCTTATTTGATTCTACTTAAATGATTACTAATGTTTCCAATGATTCTATCCATCTCGTGTCTGAACTTTTCTTCATCCAGCATTTCGATAATTGGATCGTTAAAAGACCTCAGGTTGTAACGGCTATTCTTTTCTGAGTAGATATAATCCCAATAAATCCACTTATTTTCAAATATTCCAGCAGCATTGTTATATTCATTGTCCAACACTTTGTAAAGATTGTCTTTGTCATCTTCAGTTGTTATCGCATCCCTCACATCTATATTCCCATTTAAACTCTGTTCTCCTTGAATCCCGGTCAGTGAAAATCCCAAAGCCATATTGCCTTCCCTCTCTCCAATGTCGATGCTAAATATCAAACTGTATTGTTTGCCATTGCTCATGGATAATTGTTTCCCCGTGTCAAGGCTGAATGCAATCCTGTTACTAGGTTTATTTAGAAACAAACTCGTATCTAAATCTACATCATTCTTAAATCCAGGATCAACCTGCTTTAACCGCTCCCCAAATGCATAAAAGAATTTCTCTAAGAAAGCTTGTTTCATCGTTTGTTCCGATTTTACAAGTTCCAAATAAGCTCTATAATTTGCCGCATTTTGAAGGATTACCGACATTTCCCCAACTCCTTTTTGATTTTGGTCGGAAATCAATTTTTCAACTAATTCCCTATATTGTATCAATGCGTTGTATGCTTTATTGCTCATCGAGGTAACACCAATGCAGCGATTCAGCCACTCCATTATATGTTTGCTGAAAGAGATTCTACGGTAAGCCTTTTCAAGCCCTGAAGCGCTTTGTTCAGAGGCATCCTTTCCATCAATGGAAAGATAGAATACATCGTAATTTTGACGATTTTGTGTTTTGGCGTATTTTTCATACCTGCTTAACTGGGCTTCCTGATCATAGGCATCGATTTTCATTTCTATAGCAACATATCGCCTATCACTGAATACCACGAAATCGATCCTGCCGCCTGAAAACGGCCATTCACTTTCTGCATACCATTCTTTGGACAATTCGATAGGATCATTAAATTCCAGAACATGTTTGACGAATAGCTTCAAGTATTCCTTACCCATAAAATGACCACTATCAGGATTTAGAAATGAATAAATCATATTGGAATGTGTAAAAACCTCATGCCTCTCAATCCCCAATGTGCTGAATATATTATAGTCTCCACCGGAATTTTTTCTTTTCTCAATATTGTTAGAGATTATCTTTTTTGCTTCTGAGATCAGATTTTCTTTACACTTTTCGGCCATATTATATTCCCCCCCTTTATTTACAGCTTCACCGGTATTCCGTTCTTTACTTCAATGTGCTCACCGTCCACCAAAATCCATAATGATTGTTTGCTTATATTTCTGTTTTTACTTTTCAAAATGTCACTCAATTCGCAACCCAGGTTATCCGTGATAAATATGCAAAGTGAATTTTCATCAGCGACATTAGTTGAATATGCTAATCGATTCAAGGTCCTGATATCTTCCCCAACACTAAATTCTCTGATTTCTTTTATAAACGATTCTTTCTCGTCATTTTGTCTAAGAAATACATTTTTATTAATAAGCCTTATCCCGTTATTTATATCATTGAATAGATAACAGCTAATTCTCTTAGGCTCCCCCGCATTTATTTTCTTACAGGTATAATGACACTGGTTAACAATGTCTTTTAAAACATTGTAATTTAATAGTGGCGGAGTATATTGTAAATAAAAATTGATTTCAGAAAACACTTCTTTCATTGTCTCCCCACCAAATTGTCCTTCAATGCGTCTCGACTGGACATCATTAGAATAGACAGGTCTGATATTAACGACTGATTTTAATATTTTTTCTAATTTAAATCTTGTTTGACTGTTCAAGCTATGCACCCCCAAATTTCATATACATATGTACTATAAAACGATCGGATCATCAAAATTTGTCTTTTCTATTTTTTATCTTTTCAGCCTATATCCTCCAGAGTTCCTTTCATAAGCTAATTTGCCGTTTTCAATCTCTTTAATAATTGCGATATCCCTATAGAACATGCTTTTAGATATCACGTCAGTATAACAAAGTGAGTCAACCATCTTTTTGTTGAGTGAACTGCACCCTGTCAAGTAGACAGTACAAAAAAACAAAATAATGGACATGCTATGATAAACTGGACACTAAGATAAGAGAAAAAGGTGACAGTTTATGGCTAGAAAAAGTTATGATCGCCAATTCAAAATCGCAGCGGCTAAATTAGTTTTGGAAGATAATATGTCAGTCTCTGAAGTTGCTATGGAATTGGCTATCCACTACAATAGCTTATACCGTTGGATAAGTGAATATGAAGAATATGGAGAAAGTGCGTTCCCAGGCCATGAAGTGCACCCCAAATGTTAGACTGCACAGGTCCATCTTTTACGGACAGAACTAAAACACCTCTAATGTAGGATTATGAAATTTTAAGCCGACTGGCGCTGCGTAAGTGGCGCCAGTCCAGTTTTTAGTTGAATACGTTCATGATTATAAAAATAAATATAGTTATCAATCAGCTCTTTGGCCTCGGAAAATGAACCTGGTTTATACCGATAGATACACTCAGTTTTGATAATTGAAAAAAAGTTCTCTGCCATAGCATTATCGTAGCAATTCCCACGTCTTGACATGGATGCCGTAATGCCATATTCTTTTGTTAGGTTGAAATATGCGTGTGATGTGTATTGAAGCCCTTGGTCGCTGTGGAGCTGTAACTCTGCAGCGACTTCCTTTTTCTCTTGCTTTACTGCCAGTCTAATTGTATCCAACACCAAATTTACGGTCTGTTGTGTACCGGTTTTATATGCAACAATGCTGTTGTCGTAGAGGTCGCGGATCATTGACAAATATAGCACTCCTTGACCCGTATGGATATACGAAATATCCGTTACCCATTTAGAATTCGGTCGGTTTGCGTAAAACTCACGGTTGAGAAGGTTTTCGTACCGGTGTACCTGTTGACCCATTTGCCTCCACTTTCTACGTCGACGTACTTCGGATAAAAGCTCATATTTTTTCATGATACGCAAGATTGTTTTGGGGTTTCTATGTATTTTCTTTGTGTTTTTCAGCCAAAGCCAAATGCGACGATACCCATAGGTGCGGCCACTACGTTCCTGCTGAGAATGGATTAATTGTACCAAATCGGCATCCTTTTCCGACTTGCCTAGACGCTTGACAAAGTCATAGTAGCCACTTCGAGATACGCCAAAGAAACAACACATAACAGAAACCCGATATTCCTCCCGGTGCCGATAGATAACGTGATACTTAACCTGCGCTCTCACTTCCTTCCTGTTAATTGCAGAAAATCCCGCAGCAACTGATTTTCCATCCTTAAACGTTTAATCAACACTTCCGTGTTCATTGGTTCTGTCAGTCTTCGCACTCTTAATTTTGGTGTTTCACCATTACGGTCAGCTTTGTTTGATTTTCTTACAATTGTTTTGACGGTATTAATCGACACATTCAACTTTTCCGATATTCTTTTTGGTGATAGTCTTTCTAATCGATTCATCAAAATTATCATATCCTTCAATTCTAAGGATATGTTTTTGCCTCTTTTCATAAAATTACCCCCAATTGTAGTTCAATTATCCTACAATTGGGGGTGCTTTGTCATTGTCCGTTTTTATCGGACCTGTGCACAAAGCAAAAAATTGACACGGGGTGTTTTGTTATGCGTAAATGTACTTAAGAAAGCCAAAAAGTTTTTTGCATTTTGGTAGGAGAGATGAAAATGATAAAAGAAGAAACGCAAAAGGATGTAAATAAATTTGATAAAATTGCCGGCAGTTATAATTTAGTCGATCATATTATTCCTGCGAAATGGCGGCAAAAAGCAACTGCGTTGGTCTATGGCCGTGCTCTGGAGGTCGGCATCGGGACAGGTCTGAATATACCTTTTTATACTGCGAACTGCACGGAAGTAGTCGGTATAGATGTTAGTCCGCGCATGCTTGAACAAGCCGAAGAAAAGGCTGCTCATTCTGCAGTGCCGATTAAGTTGGAAATAATGGATGTACAGAATTTGCCTCTGCCTTCCGCAAGTTTTGACTGTGTCATAGCTACCTTTGTTTTCTGCAGCGTGCCTGATCCCACCGCGGGATTGCAGGAATGCTGGCGGGTTTTAAAACCGGGCGGAAGGTTTATCTTGCTGGAGCACATGGATAGTGAAAACAAACTTGCTCACGGGCTTTTGAGCTTGCTCGATCCAATCACCGTCAGGCGTTTGGGTGACCATCTTACCAGAAGAACAGTTGACTCTGTAATTTCGGCAAGTTTTCAAGTGCAAAGTGTAGAAAAGCTGTTTGGAGACGTGGTCCGGTTAATTGTGGCAGAGAAACCAAAAATATAAAGACTCTCAGGAAGAACCTTTTAAGGATGTTGCTTAATAAAAAAACAAAAATGCAGGAAATAGCAATTTGAAGGCGAAAGTTAAAGCAGATTATAAAATTGGAGTCCAACAAATTAAAAACTACTAAATTTACCGGAGGAGAGAATGGCATAATGATGGAGCAACTTATTGAGAAAAACAGAAGTTATAGGAAATTTCACGAAGCTGAAGAAGTAAAAATGGCGACATTGAAAGAACTTGTTAATCTGGCAAGGCTTTCCAGCTGCGGCATGAATATGCAGTCCCTCAGGTATATATTGGTTACGGACAAAGAAGACAGGGAAAAGATTTATCCTAATCTGAAGTGGGCGGCTTTTTTGAAAGACTGGGAAGGACCTGAAGAAGGACAAAGACCGCCAGCTTTCATACTTATGCTGAAGGATAAAAGCAAACCAAATTCAGCAGTTGTGCAGGTAGATATGGGAATAGCCTGCCAAAGCATTTTGCTGGGAGCAGTTGAGAAAGGCCTGGGCGGCTGCATCATAGGAGCCTTCGATAAGAGCAAGGTTAGTGAGGCATTTAATATCAGAGGTAATCTGGAACTGCAGCTTGTACTGGCAATAGGCAAGCCTGACCAGACTATAGTCTTAGATGAAATTAGCAAAGATGCAGATACCAAGTATTGGCGTGATCGCGCAGGCAAGCATCACGTGCCGAAAATCAGACTGAAAGATGTAATCATAGAAAAATAATTATTATTTACATATTCATATTTTTCTTACAAATACTTATATAAAGGAAGCAAGTAGTTAAACATAGCTACTATATATAGTGGTCTAAGCTTTACAATGCATACCATATATGTTAAAATCCTTCTAACGGATAATTATTATTTGTACTAGGGGGCATAACTTTGGACGCATTAACTGATTATGAATCGAACACGAATATCGGTGGCAGGTGGTACGAAACGCTGGCAGGTCATGAAATAACGACCAAAAAATATTTTCATGATGGTGAAGACTTTGAGGCTTTTGCTAAGCGCGTTTCCGGCATCTTCAGCAATGCTGAACTGCGTAAGATAATGAAGACAGCACTTTATCGCGCTGACTTTTTTCCTGCCGGCAGATCACTTTATGGGGCAGGCTCTAAGGGTAAATTCAAAGCCAGCATGTCGAACTGCTATATTTTGCCAAGCCCGGATGATAATATCGAGTCCATCTTTGAAATTGCAAAGAAGATGGCAAGGATATTCAGTTATGGCGGGGGCTGTGGTGTTTCGTTGTCTAAGCTACGTCCAAAGGGTGCACGTGTCTATAATGCAGCAAAGACTTCTACGGGTGCCGTTAGCTTTATGGAAATCTATGATGCGGCCGGCAATGTCATTGGCGCTAATAACAGAAGGGCAGCACTATTGATTGGTTTGGACTGCAGTCATCCTGACATTGAATATTTTCTGGAAGTAAAAAAGAATAATACAAAAATTCAAAGCGCTAACATATCAATTCTGTTCAATAATGAATTTATGGAAGCGGTTCGCGATAATAAAGAGTATACGCTGAGATTTGATGTGGAGACGACTGGCGAAAAGATCAGCAAGGTCATTAACGCCCGTGACTTTTTCCTGAAGTTTGCCCGCGCCAACTATGACTGGGCGGAGCCTGGCTGTTTGTTCATGGATCGCATTCGTTCACATAATCTCTTAGCAGGTTATCCAGTTGATGAATATTACATCGAAATCAGCAATCCGTGCGCTGAGTACCTCGGCAACGCCTACAATGCCTGTAATCTGGGTAGTATCAATATCTATAATGCGGTAAAAAATCCTTTTACCAAGGAAGCTGCTATCGACTTTGACTACCTTGCCAAAGCTGTGCAGACTGGCATCAGGGCATTGGATGAAATACTGGACTATGGTTATGATATGCAGCCGCTGCCCGAAAATAAAAAGTGCATTGAAGATTGGCGTGCAGTTGGTCTGGGCGTTTTTGGCTTGGCAGATGCCTTCATTGCCCTTGGCTTGCGTTATGGGTCCCTGGAATCCATTGCACTTGTCGATGAACTGATGAACAAAATTATGTATAACGCCTTGAAAACTTCCAACAAGCTGGCTAAGGAAAAAGGTTCTTTCAAAAAATTCAATTTTGAATATATTAAGAAATCACCAATCATTCAAATGTATCCGGAACTTTTAGCTGATATCGAAAAATATGGGTTAAGGAACGGTTCTTTGCTTTCAGTAGCTCCGACGGGCAGCATTGCTACGATGTCAGGTCTTTCCGGCGGCATCGAACCGTTATTCCAGCTTAGCTATGAACGCACTACACATGCTCTGCAAAAAGAGCAAAAATATTTCAAAGTAGTTGCCAAATCTGTGGCAGATTTGCTCAGGCACAACGGCATAGAGATTGAAAAAATCACCAATGAACAAATCAGGGAGCAGTTCCCATACGTGGTGGCCACACACGATATAGACCCGCTAGAGCGAGTTGAGCTGCAGGCTGCGATGCAAAAATACGTTGACAACGCGATATCATCAACGGTTAATTTGAAACAAGAAGCTACAGTCGAAGACGTTTTCAATGTTTTTTACACTGCCTGGGCGAAAGGCTGCAAAGGCATCACTGTTTTCAGAAGTGGCTGCGAACGGGCGGCTATCTTAATCAGCGCACCGGAAAAAGCAGAACCAGCGGCAGCAGGCAAAGCCTCCGATTGCGTTAATTTTGACAGCATTGTCCCGATTAAGTCTACTGATCTTGGCGATGTCAGCGGTTCCAAGGTTGTGAAACATACTGCTTGCGTCAAGAACTTATACAACCACGTTTATACAAATGATACAGGGCATATCGTCGAAGTTTTCACCAGTGCCTCACAAGGTTGTTCTTCCAATATCGCAACCATTACGCGTCTCGCTTCCTTATGTCTCAGAAGCGGTATTGGAGTACAGGAGATTATCTCAGAAATGAAAGCCAGCCATTGTTCCGCTTGCGCAACGCTAAAGGCCAAGGGCGACATGAGTGTTTCCAATTCCTGCGGTACGGCGATTGCCGAAGCGATTGAGGTCGTCTACAAGTTGGAAGGTAATTCTACAGCCAAGACGAAGAACAATAATGGTTCTGCTAAACCGATAGCGGTCAATGCGGCGAACAAAAGCGAAGAGGATAATGGCCTTTTGCCCTGCCCACAGTGTGGAGAAAAGACACTGAGACCTGAAGGTCGCTGCTTTACCTGCAGCAACTGTCTCTGGACGAAATGCGACTAAAATAATTTGCAAGACAAAAATATAATTAATAACAGGTCTGTGCTATAATTTTTGTATTGCATATTAGGAGGCTAGGATTATGGCTCAAGAATTGATATCTGAACAATATTTAGCACAAGCATTGGCAATTTTACCAAAGGGAGCCTTTTTGACTACGGCAGCTGATGGTAAAGTAAATACGATGACAATCGGCTGGGGAAGCATCGGTATAGTATGGCAAAAACCTTGCTTCATGGTGATGGTGCGCCAGTCCCGTTACACTCATGAATTGATTGAAAAAGGTACCGAATTCACGGTAAGCATCCCTGTTAACGAGATGAAAAAAGCTTTGGGTCTATGTGGCACTAAGTCAGGTCGTGATATGGATAAAATCAGCGCTGCCGACCTGACCTTATTGCCGGGCAAAGTTGTTGGCGTACCGGTTATCAAAGGCTGCGGCTTGCATTTCGAATGTAAAATCGTGTATAAGCAAACAATGGAACAAAACTTGTTAGAAGCGAATAACGATAAGGCATGGTATGCCAATGGCGATTATCACACCTTGTATTACGGAGAAATTGTCGCAGCATACGAGGAATAGTCACATAAGTTTAATTTGAATATAGGGAGAAATACATGCTTTATTATTTATTGGCTATCATTGCCGGTACTACTGTGTCGTCGCAGGTAGCAATTAACGGCAAACTTTTGCATTATTTGGGCAGCCCGATCCTGACTTCCTTAATTAGTTTTGTGGTAGGTACAGTGGGATTGGCAGTGCTTTACTTTGTTTCAGCATACTATGGCTTGGAAAAAGTACCTGACCTCAGTGCCTTGAAACAGACGAGTTTCTGGATGTGGACAGGCGGACTGTTAGGTGCCTTCTATATTTTCACTAGCGTTTTCGTTGCTCCGAAAATCGGTTTTGCCAACTTATTCAGTTTAATTGTCGCCGGCCAAATTATTTTGGCGCTCGTCTTCGACCACTTCGGTCTTTTGACCGGACAGCCGCATTTAACAAGCAGCATGCGTATGGTGGGAGTTGCTTTTCTGGTTATCGGTGTTTATTTAATTCAAAATAACTAAAAAATATCTTAAGAAGTCCAAAGGGTAGGGTTCTCTTTGGACTTCTTTATTTTATGCCAGCGCAGCTTATGCTTGTTTGCAATTGCCCTCAATTTCTTGTAAATGTTGTATATATTGTTACAGAGGATTATACTATAAATAGCTATATCGGCGTGGCCATAATATATAATGGCCAACGGCTACAAACAGAAAGGGAGATGCATAACCATGAAAAGAAAAATCTTAGCTTTAACTGCAGTTATCGGTTTGCTATTGCTTACTGCCGGCTGTGGCGGTGGAGAGAAAAAAGCTGGTGACGCAAAACAGGAAGAAAAAGTCTTGACTGTTTATTCGGCACGCAGTGAGTCTTTGAACAATGCGGTAATTCCTAAGTTTGAAAAAGCTACTGGTATCAAAGTTAATCTTGTTGTTGCCGGCACAGGCGAAGTAGTTAAAAGGGTAAATTCGGAAAAAGCAAACCCATTGGGCGACATTTTGTGGGCAGCTGACGAAACAATGCTTTCTGGTTCTAAGGACTTGTTTATGGAATACGTATCGAAAGAAAATGACAAGATGATGGATGGCTTCAAAAATAAACATGGTGTTTTCACACCTGCTTTTGCTGATCCGACTGTCCTTATTGTTAATAACGAATTAAAAGGTAATATGAAAATAGATAGTTTTGCTGATTTGTTGAACCCGGATTTGAAGGGCAAAATCGCTTTTGGCGATCCAGTTAATTCCAGTTCTGCCTTTCAATCTCTGATGGCCATGCTTTATGCTAACGGCAAGGATGGCGACCCGATGTCTCCTGAAGCTTGGGCATATGTTGAGAAATTCATTGCCAACCTGAACGGCAAGATGGCTAATAGTTCCAGTCAAGTATATAAAGGCGTTGCCGGTGGTGAATATGTAGTTGGTCTGACTTGGGAAGATCCGGCTGCCAGCCTCGTTAAGAACGGCGCCAAAGTTGCTGTTGTGTTCCCAACGGAAGGGGCAATTTTCCCTGGTGAATCCGTACAAATAATTAAGAACTGCAAACATCCGGAAAATGCGAAGAAATTTGTTGATTTCATGCTGAGTGAAGAAATTCAGAGTGCTGTCGGCAAAGAATTGACTGTTCGTCCTTTGCGTAAAGGTGTACAGCTTGCCGGTTATATGACTCCGATAGACAAAATCAAACTGGCTCCTAAATACGATGAAGCGTGGGTTGCAGCTCACAAAGCAGAAATTACCAAAAAATTCAGTGAGTACCTGGAGAAATCCATGTAGAAGTTTTTGGCGTATAAAAGGGCTCCTTCGAGAGCCCTTTTCTTTTAATAAGTTTTGAAAGACACCGACATAGCTTCTTATTGCTATGATTCCAATATTTGATGAAAGTGGGAGTTTATGTGAGTGTTGCGATCAATATAGACAAGGTAACAAAAATTTTTGGTAAAGATACGATTATTTCCGGGTTATCACTTTCAGTGAAACCAGGGGAGTTTTTTACGTTATTGGGTCCTTCCGGCTGTGGCAAAACTACTTTGCTGCGCATGATTATCGGCTTTAACTCCATAGAAGGCGGCAAGATTTCTATTGATGGTAAGGTTGTCAATGATATTCCGACCAATCTACGGAATATGGGAATGGTTTTCCAGAATTACGCAATTTTTCCTCATATGTCTGTTAAGGAAAACGTGGCGTTCGGCTTAAAAAATCGCAAAATAGCGAAAGAAGAAATAGAGCAAAGAGTTGAAGATATATTAGATACGGTCAAAATCAAACATCTTAAAGATCGGATGCCCAGCCAGTTATCGGGCGGGCAGCAACAGCGTGTCGCTTTGGCGAGAGCAATCGTCATTCATCCGGAAGTGCTGTTGATGGATGAACCATTGAGCAATCTGGACGCCAAGCTGCGTGTGGAAATGCGCAATGCCATCAAATTAATTCAAAAAAAGATTGGTATCACGACAATTTATGTAACGCATGACCAGGAAGAAGCATTGGCGGTTTCCGATCGTATCGCCATCATGAATGGCGGTGTCATTCAACAAATCGGGACGCCGCAGGCAATATATAGAAGGCCTGTTAATACATTTGTAGCAACTTTTATTGGACTATCCAATATTCTGAAAACCAAAGTGGCTGTAAGAAATGGTGTGCAGGGTTTGAACTTCGGCGATTATTGGGCTGCGATACCAGGACTAGCTGAAAGCACTCAAGAGGGCACCGAAGTTATTGTCGCAGTGCGGCCGGAAGAATTCTGCATTGATGAAACTATCACAACAGGTATACCGGCAATTATAAGGCATAGCGTATTTTTAGGTGTTAATACTCACTATTTTCTTGAATTAAGTGACGGACAGGAAATAGAGGTAATTCAAAATACGGAACTTACTAACAACAGTGCAGGCAGCAAAGTCTATTTAACTGTTGACGCGCCAAAAATTAACGTCTTTACAGCTGATGGAACGCAGAATTTGATTGCGGGAGGCAGAGGCGATGAAGCAGAAGGGCTTTAACATATGGATCGGGATTGCAGTTTTGCTCTTGTCTTTCTTTGTGCTTTTTGTCGTTTATCCGTTAGCGCAGGTGTTGTATAAAAGCGTTCTGGCCTCCAATACAAGTGATATAACCTTTACCATGGACTATTTCCAGAAGTTTTTTGCACGTAAATATTATTGGAGCACGCTGGTCAACAGTTTTTACGTGACAGTAGCTTCAACACTGCTGGCTTCGCTGATTGGACTGCCAATGGCTTATCTATTAAGAAGTTACAAGGTTCCCGGCAGCAAATATTTGAATATCCTGATTGTTATCTCTTATCTGTCGCCACCGTTTATCGGCGCCTATGCCTGGATTCAGCTTTTTGGCCGCAACGGCTTTTGGACCAAGTTTTTGACGGAAAGTTTTGGCTGGCATGTCCCAAGTATTTATGGCTTTACAGGTATTGTCCTGGTCTTTTCACTGCAAAGCTTTCCATTGATTTATATGTATGTATCAGGCGCTCTGAAAAATCTGGACAACTCATTGAATGAGGCTGCAGAAAGTTTAGGCTTGAACGCTTTTCAAAGGGTCATCAAGATAATTCTGCCGCTGGTTATGCCGTCCTTGCTCGCGGGAGCGCTCTTGGTATTTATGCGCGTGTTCAGCGATTTTGGTACGCCGATGTTGATTGGCGAAGGGTTTAGAACCTTCCCGGTATTAATTTATACGCAGTTCATGGGAGAGGTCAGCACGGATGACCATTTTGCGGCAGCGCTCTGCGTCATTATCATAGCTATTACCCTGATACTGTTCTTCATGCAAAGATATCTGTCAAATAAATATGCCTATTCGATGACAGCGTTAAAACCGATGGAACAGGTTGAACCAAAAGGCATACGCAAGCTTTTTGCCTATCTATTCGTCTATGGCATTGCATTATTAGCTATATTACCTCAGCTCACGGTAATATACACTTCTTTTTTAGAAACGAGCGGGGGTACCGTCTATACAGGCAATCTGGGTTTCAGCAATTACGAAAATACACTTTTGGCAAAGGATAATAACTCAATTATCAATACCTACATATTTGGGTTATGCGCCATTTCGCTTGTTGTGGTTATCGGTGTTTTTGTGGCGTATCTGACGGCACGCAAAAAATCTTTTGTCACCGAAATGCTGGATACACTGACGATGTTTCCTTATATTATTCCAGGCTCCGTTCTGGGTATTTCGTTTTTATATGCCTTCAACAGCAGACCTCTGTTATTAAGCGGTACAGCGATAATCATCATTCTTTCTCTCGCAATCAGGCGAATGCCATATACCATTCGTTCGAGTACAGCCATTATTTCGCAGATCAGCCCCAGTATTGAGGAAGCTGCCATCAGCTTGGGTTCCACGGAATTTCAGACTTTCAGAAAGGTAACGGTGCCGATGATGCTGCCGGGCGTAATGGCTGGTGCGATTATGAGCTGGATTACCTTGATCAGTGAGTTGAGTTCCTCCATTATTCTGTATACCAGTTCAACCAGTACTCTGACGGTGGCAATTTATGCAGAAGTCATCCGAAGCAATTTTGGTAATGCGGCAGCGTATTCCACTATTCTGACACTGACTTCGATTGTTTCTTTGTTGCTGTTCTTTAAATTGACCAAAAATAAAGACATTAGTGTTTAACATTTACTTATTTATAGTCCGAACTTAAGTCATTTAGGTTCGGACTATTTTATTTCATTTTATGTGACATTCTTTCAAACTTTTATCTTTATGGCAGGAAGATAGAAAAGAAAAGAGAAGAAAGCTGGTATAATTACTTATCTGTAATGATGAATGCTTGAACTGAAAGGATGTTAGATTTATGAAACAAGAAAATGCTATGGATTTAAAAACAATATATTTGGCCGGCGGCTGCTTTTGGGGCACGGAAAAATACCTGAGTGCACTGGAGGGCGTAGTAACTACTGAAGTAGGTTATGCCAACGGGCGGACGGAAAATCCCAGCTACGAAGATGTATGCTACAAAAACACCGGGCATGCCGAAACGGTAAAAGTCGAATATGACGCAAATGTCTTGCCTCTAAAAGATTTATTGATATTTTTTTATGAAGTGATTGACCCTATCAGTATCAATCGTCAGGGCAACGATGTCGGTACGCAGTATAGAACAGGTATTTATTATATTGATGAAACCGATTTGCCAATCATCAAGGATTCTTTAAAGGAACTGAAAAGAGAATACCCTGTGCCTTTGGCTATCGAAGTCGAGCCCCTGAACAATTATTATCCGGCTGAAGAATATCATCAAAAGTATCTGGATAAAAATCCAGGAGGTTATTGTCATATTGGCGAAGCAGAATTCGCGAATGCTAAAGCAATGCAAGCAGTGAAAAAACCATACCAAGTCAAAAGCAAAGAAGAATTAAAGACCACGCTGACGCCTTTGCAGTATGAAGTTACACAGAAAAGCGCAACGGAGGCACCCTTCCAAAATGAATATTATAATAATTTCAAGGAAGGCATTTATGTAGATATTACCACTGGGGAGCCGCTCTTTGTGTCAACAGACAAATTCGAATCTGGCTGCGGATGGCCGAGTTTCTCAAAACCTATCAATCCGGATTTAGTAAAGGAATTAAAAGATAGTACCTATGGTATGCAGCGGATTGAAGTCAGGAGCAAAACGGGCGACGCCCACCTCGGACACATTTTCCCAGATGGGCCGAGTGAGCTTGGTGGTTTGCGCTACTGTATCAATAGCGCCTCGCTGCAGTTTATACCGAAAGACGAAATGACAGCAAAAGGCTACGGTTATCTGCTGGAGCTACTGGAAAAAGAATAGAAGGCGTAAGCGGAGAAATCTTATAGCAAAAGGAGCACTTCACATTGAAGTGCTCCTTAAAGTTTTACAATTTAGTTGAACTGAGAATTAATAGTAGTTAACGCCGCTTTGAGATAAGACTGGATCATCAATCTTATTCCAGATGAGCTTAGAGATCAAAGCCATATCATTAAACACCAAAGCATTGTTATCATCATAGCCACGATTTTCATCAGGTACGTCTGCCGTCATAATACACAGAACATAATCTCGATTACGTCCAAAGATGATACCGCAGTCATGAATCGCATTGCCAAGCTCGCCGGTCTTGTGCGCTATGCGCAGGTCATGAGGCAGGTTGCCAGGGATGCGTTCGTTCCATTGTTGACGGCACAAAATGCCGATCATTTCTTTGTCGCTCTTGGAGTCAACTAACTTGCCTTGGTAAAGCAGTTCATAAAAATGAGCCATATCTTTTGGTGAAGTCCAGTTGTCGCGGCCAGCTTTGGCAGCAGCAGAGTCTAACATCTTTCTGCCGAGAACCGTATCCGCACAGCCGATATTTTTTATAAAACCGTTAACGCGGTCATAACCGATTTTGTCAATTAAGAGGTTGGTAGCTGTATTATCGCTGACCACAATCATTTGTTCTATCAGCTGGCGTACAGTAACTTTGGTGCCGGCAGGAACTTTATCCAAGGAGCCCCAGGCTTTCTGGTCTTCCTTATGGATAATGACTTGTTCGTTAAAGTCCAGTTTTCCTTCATTTTTCAGTTGGTAAGCTTCGCCCATAATGTAAACCTTGATTAAGCTTGCTGAACGTTGACGCATAGGGTTCAGATAAGCTTCCTCTCCGGTTTTGAGGTCGCGTACCAGAATAGAATACTTGGTGGTCTGAGTCTTGCAGGCCGTTTTGATTTCTTGGTCAATCCAATCTGCTGTCACGAAATTACTTTCGGCAGCATTAGCAGTGCCGGCTAAGGAGGTAAAACAACCAATAGCTGCCAATGCCAGTGATAATACTGCATTTTTGATGTTCATTGCTAAGACTCCTCTCAAATTATTGTAAAGCATATAATACACATTTGTAATTATAGCACTTAATTCACAATTAGTTCACAACTATCCCCATATTCCCAAAATAAATCTGGGCAAACATTGATTAACGCTTAAATACCCTTTGTTTTGGGTGTAGAACAGAAGCAGCCACTCTGTTTTTGCCTCGTGCCGATAATATGGACAAACGGGAAAAGTTTGAAAATTCTGGCAGGAATGGAGAAGTTAATAGCGAAACCTTCAAATAAACGTACTGATTAATTATAGCTAATGAAAAGAAAAAAATAATTTGCAGTACAAATTTTAGCTGTAATTTTCGAAGCCTAATGGTTTGTCTGATGTAGCAATTTGGTGACAGAAAAGAGGAGATGGTACTGTGCAAGACACAAAAAATCTTAATCATTCGAAATATTACATAGTAGGCAAAGCTATTGTTTTTGCAACTAAAGCACATGCTGGTCAGAAGAGAAAGGGAACAGATATACCATATATTACGCACCCGCTGGAGGCAGCAATCATTGTTGCAACTATGACTGCTGATCCCAACATTATCGCCGCGGCTGTTTTGCATGATGTTATGGAAGACGCAAAAATAAAAAAGGAAGAGTTGACGAGGGAGTTTAATGATATCGTCTGCGACCTAGTGGCAGGTGAAAGTGAGAATAAAAGAGAGCACCTTCCGGCAAGCGAAACATGGGTTGTGCGGAAACAGGAAACCCTAGACCATTTAAAAGAAGCGGAATTGCCCTCCAAATTGGTCGCTCTGGGTGATAAGCTCTCTAATATTCGTGCAATGCGAAAAGACTACGAACTATACGGAGATGAATTATGGGACCGGTTTAATCAGAAAGATTCGAATAAGCAAGGGTGGTATTATCGTACTTTAGCGAATATATTGGATGATTTGAAGGAGTATGACGCATGGCAAGAGTACAATAACCATGTTCTGGAATTATTTGGAGAAGGATAAGCGAATATAAACACTACTGCAAAAGCATAAGGAGGAAGTCATGGAAAAATTGATTTCTAAAATCACGAAGCCAAAAATGCTTAAGTCCTATCCGTTTTATAAATTGGATGAAATGTTTGCCATATTGCCGGATAATAAGATTCTGCATGAAGCCGAAAAAGATTTGCCAGCATCTGCATCAGGGAGTTATCTGGGCTTTTGTTTTATTGACGGCGTCCCTATGATTGCAATTAATGCTTTCTTTAATAAGGATACGAATGAATATGAATTAATCGAAGACAAAGCATTTTTTATTGCTGTCGAACAATTGGAAAATCTCAAGGTTTCTCTTATTAAACCAAATAAGAGGCTTATGCAGCATCCCATTATACAAAATATCCGCAGATTTTATGGCAGCATTGTAGGCGTTCGCGCTACCAGGCTGCATCGTTGGTGCGATGAGAACAGAATCTATGGTCAGCCGGATATAATAGCTTGTTTTGTTTTAGATGAAAAGAAAGAAGCTGTAGAAGATCTGCTTCCGGTAGAAAATATAAAATATGCGGGTAATAATACATGGCAGGGGATACTTGTTTATGATTCGGATAAACTGCAACTGAAGAAGGGTGATACGGTCGGACTTACAGCAATGTCTCATAAAGATGATAATCAAAACCTTACGGGGTCGTTTGTCGTTGACACGGGGATTAATAACGAACCACCAAAAATTTTTATCATGCCTTATGAGCAAGAAGAAAGCACTGCACGCAAATTTTATTCTTTATCCTGTTCAAGCTGCGGTTATGAAAAGACCTTTTATCTTGGGCGTGGGGCAAATACTGAAAGAGAATTCGGAGTTATTGCTTCAAACCTGAATGAATACGGTGCGGAGCCTTTTGCGCAGGATAGTTTAGTAGACGCAGGCAAGGTAGAAATCGATTTCAGAAGAGAATTGTATTACTGCAGACATTGTGGCCAAATTGAAACAAAGTTCAAAACTCGTTATATTCTTGAAGATCATACGGTATCCATACAATATTTTTGTTCTGAGTGCGGGGAAGGTCTTTCACAGGTCAAACCTGCTGAAATAAAAAAACTGGCATGCCCGAATTGTAAAGAAACCTTAAAAATAAAGGAAAGCGGCAAATGGGACATTGTGCCGCCAGAGGATGGAAATTATTGGTGATTAGCGTTCGACTGGGATTGTTTCCAGTGGTCGGTTTACTGTCCATATAATTATTTATTAATTTTAGGTATCTTGTAAAAGAGAGGAAGGGGAAAATTTTGAAGCTTATTTTGAGCCGTAAAGGCTTTGACAGTAGCAATGGTGGTTTTCCTAGCCTAATTTTACCAGATGGAAGAATGGTTTCACTTCCTATTCCCGAGAAATCGAAAATCAGGTATTCTGATTTGCTAATAGAAATTGATTTGAACAAAAAAAGTAAAAGCACTTACAAGGATTTTATGGAAGACTTGTTTCGCGATAAGATTAAATCCGAAAAAAGATGTCAGTCTATTGAAAGAGAAGACCAGTTTTGTCATCTTGATCCTGATATTTATAAGAATATCATTCAACGCAAACTGGGGTGGCGCGGTGCCTTCGGACAAATTGATCAAGCAGCCACTCATCTAGAAAACCAAAAGGTACAGGAAGGTGATATTTTTCTATTCTTTGGCTGGTTTAGAAAAACTAAACTGGAAGATAACAAACTTATTTACGATAAAATAGATGAACAAGGTCGCCATATTATTTTCGGATATATGGAAATAGGAGAAATTATTAAACCATCCCTGGCAACTTCCTACTATGATTGGCTAGAAGGGCATCCACACCTTGAAGAAAAATATTTGGGGCAAAAACAAAAAACACATACTCTTTATTTAGCAGCGGACTATCTTTCGCTTGCACCTGGCTTGCCGGGATATGGTACATTCAATTTTTCTGAAAAGCTGGTTTTATCAAAAGAAGGAGAAACGAAATCAAAATGGAACTTGCCTGATATTTTTAGAAAAACTAAAATTAGTTACCATTCTAATGCATGGAAGGAAGATTATTTTCAATCAGTGGGAAGAGGACAGGAATTTGTTATGGAAGCTACTGAAGAAATAAAGGGTTGGGCGTTAAGCCTCATAACGCAGAATTTGACGTAGTTAAACTAGGTATTGGTTAGTGATAAAAGAGGAACTCAAGATCAAAATTAATAAAATGCGGATTTTTTTGTCTGGGTAACATAATTAACGGAAATATTTTTACCTTTTGGGTAAAAATATTTCCGTTTTGTTTAATAAAGTGTTACAATATACTTGAAACGGGAAGGAAAAGACCTGTTCATGGAGATAAGATACAAGAAAAGAGAACTGAAAAGCATATGCGAAAATTATGGAAAAGCTAAAAAAGAGCACGGTGCAGATGTTGCTGAGAGGCTCTTTAGCGCCATTGATTTCATAAAGGCAGCGCCAAGTGTTATTGATATAAGAAATTATCCACCCTTCCATTTCCATCCGCTTCAAGGTAATAAAAAGGGTGAATTTGCCATTGATTTAGGGCGAAGGCTTGGTTTTAGACTAATTGTTAAACCCATGAATAATGATGGAACTTTTTCTAATAACGAGCAAGTTTATGCAGCGAGTGCTTTGGAAATTGTTGTTTTGCAGTTTGAGGAGGTGAGTAACCACTATGAGTAAAGTAGAATATAAGGACATCATTGCCTTTCATCCAGGCTATTATGTTAAAGATGTTATTGATGATTTAGAAATGAGTCAGTGTGAGTTTGCGAAACGACTGGAAATTACAGATAAGACTATCAGCAAATTATTAAGTGGTGAAGCGCCTCTTTCTAAAGAAATAGCTAAAAAAATGTCCCAGATGCTTGGTACATCTGTTGAAGTTTGGCTTGAATTGCAGAAAAAATATGAGGATAAGTGTTGCCAAATTGAACAGTTGCAAGAACTTGAAAGAGAGACGAAATGTTTGGGAGACATTGACTATAGTTATTTTAGTAAACTAAAGGCTGTCGCGCCAACAAAGGACAAGAAAGAAAAGGTACAAAATTTGCGGAAATATTTGCAAGTTGCCTCTCTTTGTACGCTTGGCAAACCTGATTTGCTGGCAGCATGCAAGACTTCTGTGCCGGAAGTGGAAGTAAAGCACGTTATTAATGCTAATGCCTGGATCCAAACTGGTATAAATTTTGCTAAAAATATGGTTTGTGAGCCATTTAATGAGAAAAAGCTCAAGAATTCTTTAATGGAAATACGGCAGATGACAATGCAGGATCCTACGGTCTTTTATACACGGTTGGAAAAGATGTTGGCGGAATGTGGTGTGGCTTTGGTGGCGTTGCCTTATTTGAAGAATTCTGGAATTAATGGCGCAGTTAAATGGTTAAATAATGATAAGGTATTATTGCTGATAAATGATCGCAAAAAAGCTGCTGACTTATTCTGGTTTGCGCTTTTTCATGAGCTTAAACATATACTGCAAAACCGAAAAAAGGCAGTTTATATTTCTTATGAACATAAGTCGGATTCCAAATTGACTTTGGGTGCAGATGATGCGGCCAGTGAAAACGATGCCAATGAATTTGCCGCTAATTTTTTGTTGCCGCCCAAACAATATCAAAAATTTGTTACTGCCGGTGACTTTAGAGAAGAAAAGGTAAAGAGCTTTGCTGAAGAGATAGGAGTTGGTCAAGGTATTGTTATTGGTCGACTGCAGCATGATGGATATGTAGATTGGCAGGATAAACTATCGGGTCTAAGGGAGCAGTATGTAATAGGATGAATTTGAGAACGCATAATAAGCTTAGATTCTTCGACTGAAGCTCGGAATGACAAAATTAGGGGTTGAATATAAACATATTGAGACTTATATACCACATCTGATATTTATAAGGGATTCGATAATTAGAGCGAATATAATTGTTTTAGTAATGGCAAACAAATCTTTATTTAATTAATCAAGTTAAGGAGGCTGATCTTTTGAAAAAAATATTTTTAACCTCATACTTTGCCGGTACGGGACAGTTATTTGAGCAGTATTTTGTAAGTGCGGAATTTGAGAAAAAGGTGGTCTTTATTCCGACTGCTGCTAACGTTGATGAATATAAGAAGCATCTTGCAAAGGCTCAAAATAAATTAGCAGAACTTGGCTTTGCTGTGGAAATTCTTGATGTTGCAACTGCATCAGAAGCAGCGGCAAGAGAAAAGATAGAGCAAACAAAATATCTTTATATTGCCGGTGGCAACACTTTTTATTTGTTACAGGAATTAAAAAGGAAAAATCTCTTGGACTTAATTGCAAAGCGTGTCAGCGAAGGAATGATTTATATTGGCGAATCGGCAGGCGGAATGATTACCGCGCCTAATGTTGAATATGTGCAGCCAATGGATCCTAAAGAATTAGCTCCGGAGCTGGCATCTTATGAAGCATTGAACTTAGTTGATTTTTATCTTTTGCCACATGAAGGAGAGTTCCCTTTTGCGGAGGCTGTAGAAGAAATCATTAATACCTATGGAGATAAATGCAATTTACTTGCGATTAATAACAAGCAGGCGATAATTGTTAACGGCAATGAAGTGAAAAAAGTTTAGGTAGTTGTAATTATGGTAATAAAAAGTTGCTAGTGGTCCAAAGGGATTATCCCCTTTGGACCATTTTTGCGTTAAAACCTTGGATTATTGCAGGAACAAAGTTATTTGTGGCGAACAATTCTCACATACTGTAAATTGTAAAGTAGCAAAGTTAAGAGGTGGCTATAATGGCTTTTACTGCCGTTGCCTATACCTATTCTTTGAAGGTTATGATAAAAAGAAAATAGTGGTTGGAGGGTTAAGCTATGGTTTTGCCTGATATACTGGCAAATGGTTTAAAAGTTGTGTTCTGCGGTACGGCACCGGGCAATGTTTCTGCCAAGGCAGGTGCTTATTATGCCAATAATAGTAATAAATTCTGGGAAATGCTTTATAAAATGGGTCTGACTAAGAAAAAGATGGATGCAAAAGATTTTCGTCATGTTCTTGATGCCGGTATTGGCCTGACCGATATGGCGAAGGAACAGTTTGGCATGGACAAGGTGCTGAAGAAAACCGATTTCAATATAGAGGCTTTTGAAGAAAAAATTGTTAAGTATCAGCCGCAGGTCTTGTGTTTTACGAGTAAGCGGGCAGCACAGAGTTATTATGGATTGAGTTCCAGCGCGGATATTCATTATGGGAGACAGGATAAAACGATTGGCACGACGGTAGTTTTTGTTCTGCCATCACCTTCGCCAGCAGCCATTCGCTGGTGGGATGAAAGCCATTGGCTGGAAGCAGGGAAATATATAAGTGCTTTGTAAGAGTTAGGTGAGTTAAAATTAATATATTCTTGGGGGGATAATATTGAATCATATACTTGTCAATTTACTTATAGCGGTAACTTTGTTGCTAACAGCGCCGGTTGAAGCTTGTACGTTGTTTGCTGCCAATGGAAGCGTGGTTTATGACGGAGGAACCTTGCTTGTGAAAAATCGTGACTGGGAACCCAATCAGCACCAGGTTATCAAATTTGTGCCTGCCAAAGATGGTTACAGCTATTTTGGCTTGTACGCCGAAGGGGCGGCGGCTGGTATGAAGGCGGGAATTAATGAAAAAGGCTTGACCGTTGTTAGCGCTACCGCAGGCAGCATTCCCTCCAAAGAAAGAAAAAATATGCCTAATAAAGCAGGCAGTTTGACTAAATTACTCAAAGAATGTGCCAGCGTTGAGGAAGCTTTGACGAGGACTGATTTGTTCCTGGGACCCAAAATATTGATGCTTGCAGATAAAAAATCGGTCGCAACAATTGAAATTGGCCCTGAAGGTAAGTTCAGCATAGAACAAAAGGAAAATGACTATATCTGTCATACCAATCATTATGTAGAGGAAGATATGCTGAATTTTAATAAAAAGATTGGTCAAAGCAGCGAAAAAAGATATGAACGCATTTGTCAATTGTTAGATGATGCTTCCAAGCCTTTTTCTTTGGATGTATTTCTGAATTTTAGCAGTGACCAAAATGATGGTCCTGATAACAGTATTTTCAGAATTGGCAGCACTTCTGCTAAGACAAGGACGATGGCGGTCTGGATAGCCAGTATTCCAATGCAAGGATCGCCGGAAGTATATATAAGAATATTAAATCCCAATGAAGAAGAAAAATCATGCAGGATTATCGCGGATGATTTTTTCAGTGCGCAGGCAATATTAAATAAAATATAAATTTACCGAAATAGTCAAAAATTTACCATTATGTTTAAAAGCTTACATTTTCTTTTATGCTAGAATAAAAAATGGGAAGTAGTGACATTACAGGGGTAGATATAAAACGATGCATAGTAATTTCTATGTTTAGTAAAAATATATAGATCTGAATTCGTTCAAAGCCCTGGTAGAGAAGTACAGAAAGAGAGCTGGGTGGATATTAATGGCGGCAAAAATACTATTAATCAACGAATCAACAGAAGAATGTGCAAATATTCAAGAAATTTTAAATGATTTTGATGTTTTAGTTGCAAATAATGCTTCAGATGCTGTAAAAAAATTAACAACTGATGAAGAAATTGAACTAGCTCTTATCGACTTGGCATTAACAAATAGTGAAGCCTTTAGAATAATTGCTGAGATTAAGAAAAATGAGCTCAACAAGAAAATAAGAATCGTGATTTTGACGCAGAACGAACAAATTGTTGAAGAGGCCAAAGCTCTTCGCTGTGGTGCAGGTGACTATGTCAGGAAGCCTTTTAGTCCTGCAGGGTTACGGGCACGGCTACATGTACAACTGGAAATTTTGCGTCAGCAGCAGCATTCAGACTTTGAGGTAGAGGAACGCAATTCTATCTTTAAGATGATCTTTGAACAAGCTCCTATAGGTATAGTGGTATCGCGCAGTTCGAAAGCCATTGCGCAAGTAAGTGATTTTACTTCTGATGTTAACCCGATGTACGAAAAAATCACTGGCCGTACACAAAAAGAAATCAATGAAGCGGGATGGCCAAGTTTTACTCATCCAAAGGATTGTTTAGCCGGGCTAGAAAAAATGCAGATGCTGCAAGAAGGAAAAATTGACGGCTATGAAATGGAAAAACGTTATATCAGACCAGACGGCAGTCTCATCTGGGCAAATGTTTCTGTCAGCGCAATTAAGCTTGATGGTAAAGAAAATAATGAACATTTGTGTCTTGTGCAGGATATTACTGAGAAAAAAGTAGCGGAAGCAGCTTTGGCAGAAAGCGAGCGCAGTAAATCTGTTTTATTGTCACATCTTCCTGGCATGGCCTATCGCTGCCGTTATGACCGGGAGTGGACAATGGAATTCGTTTCCGAAGGCTGCTATGAACTGACAGGGTACAGGCCAGAAAGCCTGCTCAATAATAAGGAACTATCGTTTAATGATATTATTGCGCCGGAATACCGGGAAGTGCTTTGGCAACAATGGGCTAATAATCTGCATAAACAACAGTCATTTAAGTATGAATATGAAATTATTACGGCTAATGGTGAACGAAAATGGGTACTGGAAATGGGACAGGGTATCTATGATGATTCAGGTAATGTGGAGGCTCTTGAAGGTATCATTATTGATATTACTGATAGAAAAAAATATGAATTAGAACTAGCATATACTGGCGGACATGATCGTTCTACCGGATTATACAACTATTGTTCATTGCAGAGTTTTATGGAATGTGACAAGTTAAAAAAGGAGCGCTCAAACAAAGCCATTATATTACTGAAACTTAATAAAATGAGTGCCATTAATTCAACGTATGGTTATAGTTTTACTGAAAAAGTTGTCAAAGATATTGCCAATAAGTTATCTGCCTTTGTTTCAGAAAGCAGATTACTATTCCGAATTTTCGCTGACAAACTTGTTTTTTATTATACTGACTATGATTGTAGACAAGAACTAGAAACCTTTTGCGAATCTGTGATTGATACTCTTAATAAAACACAAATAATGCAGGTCATAGGCTGCGGTATTGGGGTCGCAGAATTGGCTGAATACGACTTTGATACTAATAATGCAATTATAAATGCTTCAGAGGCTGCCAAACGTGCAAACGAAAATTCGGTGTTTGGCTATTATTTTGTTGATGATAAGTTAATAGAGGCAATTAGTCGTGCTGCTGAAATACAAAATAATTTGATAGCAATTGCAAATGAGACTGGTAAAAGCAATATTTTTTTGGAGTATCAGCCAATACTGAGTCTCAAGGACAATACGGTAGATGGGTTTGAAGCACTGGCGCGTATGCAGAGTGACAAATTGGGCAGGATCGCACCGCTTGAATTCATTTCTTTAGCTG
>Ga0209639_1000843_pt1 | contig 37263 bp, 36 predicted proteins | sample EPASupsiteHSE605_FD_187268 | JGI IMG/M metagenome (GOLD analysis project Ga0209639, IMG submission 187268) | Bioremediated contaminated groundwater from EPA Superfund site, New Mexico - Sample HSE6-05 (SPAdes) (version 2) | ecosystem: Environmental > Aquatic > Deep subsurface > Groundwater >... | reverse complement strand
CCGCTGCCGGTTCCACTTTGCCGGCAGCGGTAATCTGTCCGTTCAGAAAGCGGCCATAATATCCGGCTGCTTCAATCACAGCACGGTAACCGGCAATATTGGCCATCGAAGAAAGTACGTCCATTTTTTGTGCCCGCGAAATGCGTGGAATGGCATCCATGGCAATGGCGTTGATGTTGTGACCGGCCAGTATTTTCATCAACGCCTCATTTTGCGCAGGCCGCAAATAACTCAGCGTAACGGCACCAGCTTTCATTTTTCCAATTTCGTCTTCAACCGGTGGTTGTACTTTCAATATAATATCGGCCGATGACAGCAATTGATCGGCATGGTGAATAATCTGCACTCCAGCCTGAATAAAATCGTTATCGCTGAAACCTGCCTGAACGCCTGCACCGGCTTCAACCTGAACAATGAAACCTTTTTTCAGTAGTCGCTGTGCGGTTTTAGGCGTAATGGCAACGCGCAGTTCACCTGCCAGCCTTTCTTTGGGAATTCCTATAATCATAGTAGAAAAATGGATGATTGAATGATTCAAAAGTATAAAATACTGTTGTTTGTTCAACATTAATATTTACCGCTGATCATGATATCGATCATTGTTTTCTTGAGATCCGGTAAATGAATCTGTATTTGGGAAAAAACGGAAAAAGGCATTTCAAATACTTCTTCAAATGTGAAATTAGTCCGAGTTTTCAACCATTACCCCTTTTTTTATCCACAATTTAATATCAGGTTCTTAATAGAATAGTATTTTTGTCAGAACGGGTATATTGCCCCGATTTTTTTTAATTCAGTTTGAATGAGTACACAACAATTTGAGAAACCGGATTTTCTGTTTGAAGTCAGTTGGGAAGTTTGTAATAAAGTGGGTGGAATAAACACGGTGATAGCTACCAAAGCGCTGCGCATCAGCGAACGCATTGAAACCGGCTATATGATGATTGGCCCCGACATTCACTCAGGTCAGTTGCCTGCCGAGGTTTTTACCGAAGATAACAGCATTCATCCACAATGGGTGAGTAAAGCGCGTATGGAAGGTTTTCACTTCCGTATCGGGCGCTGGCATGTGGCCGGAAATCCCATTGCTATCCTGCTCGATTTTTCCGGCTTGTACTCAAAAAAAGACATTGTTTTTAAAGAGCTTTGGGAAAAATACAAACTCGATTCGCTCTACGGGGGCTGGGATTATGTTGAGCCCACACTTTTCGGATACGAGGCCGGACGATTGATAGAGCATTTCTACAATTACAATGTAACCTCCGAAGACCGCATTGCAGCTCATTTTCACGAATGGATGACCGGTGCGGGAATTTTGTATCTCAAAGACCGTGTGCCACAGGCAGGATGTGTTTTTACAACGCATGCCACAGTGATGGGACGTTCAGTTGCAGGAATGAATCTTCCGCTCTATAGCAAAATGGAAGAATACAATCCGGAGGCGATGGCGCGCGAGCTGAATGTTTTATCGAAATTCAGTCTCGAAAAACTGAGTGCACAACACGCCGATGTGTTTACAACTGTTTCGGAAATCACCGGAAAGGAATGTGCGCATTTTCTGTCGAAAAAGCCCGATCTTATTACTCCCAATGGTTTTGAAGATACCATTATACCTCACGAAGAAGAATTCAACAACCGGCGCGCAGCCTCGAGGAAATTATTAAAAAGCCTGGTACGCAGTGTGATCGGAAAAGAAGTTTCTGACAATACTTTATATGTCATTAATTCGGGCCGCTACGAATTCCGCAACAAAGGCATTGATTTGTTTATTGAAGCGCTGGCCGATTTGAAGCGTCAGCACAAAACCGATCGCGATGTGGTTGCCATTATTGCGGTGCCTGCCAACAATGCCGGTGTTCGTCAGGATGTGAAACAATGCATGACCGAAGATGAAACAACGCAGACACCTGGCAATCTTACGCATTATTTGTTTAACGAAGACAACGATGCTATTATGCAGGCAATACGCAACAATGGCTTGCAGAGCGATGTTGACAGCAATGTAAATGTAATTTTTATTCCAAGCTATCTCGATGGAAATGATGGCTTACTTAATTTCAACTATTACGATTTTCTGATTGGATGCGATCTTTCGGTCTTCCCTTCGTATTACGAGCCCTGGGGATATACACCTCTTGAAGCAGTGGCATTTCATATACCAACGGTAACCACAACGCTTGCCGGATTTGGCGTCTGGATGCAGGATGCAGGAAAAGTAAACGGTGGTGTAAAAGTAATTGAACGCGATGATTACAACGCCGATTTTGTGGTCAGCGAAATATCGCGATATATATTGGAATGGGCCTCATGCTCGCGCGAGGAATTTCAGCAGCATCGCGAAAGTGCGCTGCATGCATCGCAGGAAGCTTTGTGGGAAAATCTGTCAAAGCATTATTTCGATGCGTATCACCGGGCAATTCAATTGTCTGTTCGCCGGCAGGATCAGTTCAGTAAAAAATCTTTACCACAGGAGCATGTATTGGAAAAAGCAGGCAGGCCCGAACCAAACTGGCGCAAGATATATGTGAAGCCGGAATTGCCCGAACGATTAAGCAAGCTCATGCGCCTGAGTAAAAATATCTGGTGGACATGGAGTCATGCTGCAATAAGACTTTTCGAATCCATCAGCCCGCAGTTGTGGGAACGTAGTGGCTACAATCCGCTGGCCATGCTCGAACTCATGTCGCTTAAAGAAATCAATGAACTGGCCACCAATCCGGAATTTTTGCTGCGACTTGACATGGTCTTCCGTGATTTCGAAGAATATATGGATCAACCGCTCGACGATGAAAGGCCTTCGGTGGCGTATTTCTGCATGGAATATGGTTTTCATGCATCGCTGAAACTATACTCCGGCGGTCTGGGCGTACTGGCCGGCGATTATCTCAAACAGGCTTCGGACAGTGGTGTGCGTATGTCGGCGGTTGGACTTCTGTTCCGTCATGGATATTTCAATCAGACATTTTCGGCAGGCGGAGAGCAGATTTCGGAGTATATTCCTCAGAAATTCAGCAATCTGCCTATGCTGCCTGTGCGCGATTTGAAAGGCGAGTGGGTCAAAATTTCGGTCAGTTTTCCGGGACGATTGGTCGTAGCAAAAGTCTGGGAAGTTCATGTGGGGCGGGTTCGCTTGTTTTTACTCGACACCGATATTGAAGACAACAACGAACACGATCGCCAGATTACCCACAAGCTTTATGGCGGCGATTGGGAAAACAGGCTGAAACAGGAAATTCTGCTGGGCATTGGTGGCGTGAAAATGCTTGAATATCTGGGATTGTCTTTCGATATTTACCATTGCAACGAAGGACATGCAGCGTTTTCAATACTGGAGCGGCTGAAGAATTTTGTCCAGAATAATGTCATGTCGTTTCAGCAGGCACTTGAAATTATCAGGGCGCAGACTTTGTTCACGACACATACTCCGGTTCCGGCCGGTCATGATGCTTTCAGCGAAGATATGATGCGTATGTATTTTGCGCATTTTCCCGAAAAGCTGAATTTATCGTGGAAAGAATTTATCGCACTGGGAAAACTAAATCCCGACAATGTTGACGAGAAGTACAGCATGAGTATCCTGGCTATGAGCGGATCGCAGGAGGTGAATGGTGTAAGCCGCATCCATGGCCGTGTTACGCGCGAAATGTTTACCGATTTATATCAGGGATTTTTCTCCGAAGAATTGTATATCGATTATGTCACCAATGGGGTACATCTTCCAACGTGGTGCAGCCAGGAAATGCAGAATCTTGCAAAGAAATATGAATTTGATCCGCTTAAATCGGATCAGGCCGATCCTGCCAGCTGGGACTTTGTCAATCGTATTCCGGATGACGAATTGTGGAATATGCGGAAAACACTCAAAGGAAAACTGCTCGATATGCTGCGCAACAAGCTGGCCCGCGATATGACGCACCGGCAGGAATCGCCGCGACACATTATCAATGTGCTGGAACAATTCGACGAGAATGCGCTGTATGTTGGCTTTGCGCGCCGCTTTGCGACATATAAACGCGCACATCTGCTGTTTAAAAATCTGGACAAACTGCGCGAACTTGTCAACGACAAAACGCGTCCGGTTCGTTTCGTCTATGCCGGAAAAGCTCATCCAGCCGATAAAGCCGGGCAGGATTATATTAAGTACATCATCGAAATTTCGCGCATGCCCGAGTTTGCCGGGAAAATTATTTTCGTAGAAAACTACGATATGGAAGTTGCCCGCATGCTGGTGGCCGGGGTCGATGTATGGCTCAATACACCTACACGGCCACTCGAAGCCAGTGGTACCAGTGGTATCAAAGCCTGTCTGAATGGTGTGCTGAATCTGAGCGTGCTCGATGGCTGGTGGGCCGAAGGCTATGTCCCAAAAGGAGGATGGGCATTGAAAGAGGCGCGCACTTACAGCGATCAGTCGCTACAGGATGAACTCGATTCCGAAACTTTATACAATCTGATCGAAGAAGAAATACTGCCATTGTATTATAAACGCGAACAAAACGACATCCCTGCCGATTGGCTTGCGTTTATCCGCAAAAATTTCACAGCCATTGCGCCGCATTTTACCATGAAGCGCATGCTTGACGAGTATTATTCAAAATTCTATCATCCACAAGCTGCGCGTAGCCGCGATTTGCGTAAAGACAATTATGCTGCTGCCCGCGCCCTTTCATCGTGGAAGCGGCGGGTGATGCGCAATTGGGATCAGATTACGGCCACCGAAATTCATGTTCACGATAGTACGGCCAGTCCATTGTTGCTGGGACAGGATTTTGTGGCATCGGTTACTTTAAATCTGGGTGAATTGCGGGCCGAAGACCTGGCGTTGGATATTATTTTCGGGCAAAAGGAAAAAGGATACGTTCGTCATATTGCTTTCAAATGCGAAATGAAAGTAAAAAATATCGGCAATGGACAGGCTACCTACGAAGTAGTTATCCCCAATCCGCGTTCAGGCGTATTTGATTATGCCATCCGCCTGCGTCCTTCAAATCCGGTGCTGCCACATCTGCAGGATTTTAACCTGGTGAAGTGGCTGTAAAAAAACTGCAACCTTCACATTATTCCATAGTTCGGAGCGAAGCGTAGAATATGGAATCGTTGTGACCGGAAAGAGTCAGCTCATCGCTTTAGCAACGACGATCCCATATCCTCACTGCGATCGGACGATGGGATATCGTTGCGTGCGTCACAATATTCCATCGTTCGGAGCTGAATTGACTTTGAAGAGAATAGACTTTGCGAAGAATATGGAATCGTTGTGACCGAAAACGAGTCAGCTCATCGCTTTAGCAACGACGATCCCATATCCTCACTGCGATCGGACGATGGGATATCGTTGCGGTCGGTAGTGAAAATATTATTATTAAAAATAATTCATTTAATCAAAATCACCCCAGTCAATATCATCATCAAATTTTGTTGAATGTAGGTAATTGAAATTCTCCTTATCGCCGAAAAGTTGAGTAATAATATCTTTATCGCAAAAATGATAAAATCCACTGTTTACTTCAGTGTATGAGGACCATGTATAATCACCAGTAAAGCTCACAAATCCATGTTTTACAGGATTCATATTGATATACACAATTAGTTGAGTGAGGTATGAAAGATCTTCAACAGGTTTCTTATTACAATTCTTCTGAAATAATGAACCAGTGCGGTTATGACGAACATTATACCACATTGCATAGGCATTAAGGAAATGATTCAGTTGTGTATTTGGTGAAGGTTTAAAATTGTTTGAAGTAACAGTTTTAATGTCATTATAGAATTGCCATTTTAACTTCAAATCCTGATATTTTGAATTTGACCTATCTAAATACCCAATGCTTTTCCATTCTTTAATCCTAATGCAGAAATGAAAATGATTTCTCATTAAGCACCAGGCATATGTATGTGCTACAGGTTGAATATAAACTGAATATAGTTGCATGAAATGATGAAAATCTTCATTCGTATTAAAGAGGTTTTCTTTATTATTTCCTCTGCTAAACACATGATATACTTTGTCATGTTCTAAGATCACTGACATAAACTTCTTTTTCAACAAATATAACAATTTTCAATTCGGTCACAATATTCCATCGTTCGGAGCTGAATTGACTTTGAAGAGAATTGACTTTGCGAAGAATATGGAATCGATGTGACATAAACGAGTCAGCTTATCGCTTTAGCAACGACGATCCCATATCCTCAATGCGATCGGACGATGGAATATCGTTGCTGATAACCACGTTCAAAACTTCATTATTCTCAACTATTCCTCTAAACTCTTTTTTCTACTTTTGTCCTATGGATGCAGCGATACTCACAATAGGCGATGAATTACTGATTGGTCAGGTCATCGATACCAATTCGGCCTGGCTCGCCATGCGGCTGAACGAACTGGGCTTTACCGTAAAAGCACGTTTCAGCGTTGGCGATAACATGTCCGAAATCCGCGATGCTATTTATTATGCAACAGAACTTGCTCCGGTTGTTATCACTACCGGCGGCCTTGGTCCAACATCCGACGACCGTACACGCGAGGTTTTATGCGATATGTTCGAATGCGAGATGCAGGAAAACGAAGAAGTGCTGAACGGAATCAAAGAAATGTTTTCGAAGCGCGGCTGGCCATTAACCGATGTGAACCGCCGGCAGGCCATGGTACCCGATCGCGCCAAAGTGTTGTTCAACAAGCTGGGGACGGCTCCCGGTCTGTATTTCGAAGATGGATCAACCCACATTTTTGTTATGCCGGGTGTTCCCTTCGAGATGAAGGAAATGTTTTCAACAGCGGTAATACCACATTTGAAAAGAATTTGCGGCCATCAGGTATATGTGCACGAAACCCGCGTATTCAGCGGTATTGGAGAATCGTGGCTGAGCGATCGCATTCAACCGTGGGAAGAAAAACTCCCGGACAATATAAGTCTTGCTTATCTGCCTGCGCCCGGTATCATTCGTCTGCGACTGAGTCACCTGGCTGATAACGAGCAACAGGGCAGGGCATTGCTGACGCAATTATTTGATGATGTTATGCCACTGGTGGATGAATATTTTGTAACCAGTATTGATGAACCCATTGCCGCGACTTTGTTGCGCGAAATGACTGATTCCGGAAAAACATTTTGTACTGCCGAAAGCTGCACGGGTGGCTATATTGCTCATTTAATAACTTCGATACCCGGAAGCTCGGCTGCATTTAAAGGCAGTGTGGTGGCCTATTCCAACGAAATTAAAGAAAAACTTCTCAATGTCAGCCCGACAACCTTACAGCGTTATGGGGCAGTAAGCGAACAGACTGTAAGCGAGATGGCAACCCATGCGCGGCAAATTCTGAATACCGATTTTGCCATGGCAGTCAGTGGCATTGCCGGCCCCGATGGCGGCACACCCGATAAACCGGTCGGTCTGGTATGGCTGGCGGTGGCTTCGGATAAAAGTGTGGTTACGCAGGAATTGAAACTGGGCGGACCACGCGATGTTATAATCGCCCGCAGTGCGGTGTCGGCTATGTTTATGTGTCTGAAAGAAAAACGAAAGGAGCATTCATGAAATTAAAATCGCTGCGTTTAAATCAGTTTAAAAACTACGAAGAGGTTTCGCTGAACTTCAACGGAAACGTGCATTGCTTCTACGGAAACAATGGTGCCGGCAAAACCAATATTCTCGATGCCATTCATTATCTGAGTTTCACCAAAAGCTATTTCGGTGGCAGCGACCAGAACTGTATCCGTTTTGGCTACGAGTTCTTTGCCATCAATGGTGAATTCGAAATGCCTTCGGGTGTTTCGGAAAAAGTGTCGGTTTCGGTGAAATCGGGTGGCGAGAAAAAAGTAAAACGCAACGATAAGGAATACCAGCGCTTTTCGGAACACATCGGTGCATTTCCGGTGGTCATGATTACGCCGGGCGATATCGATCTGATCAACAATGCTGCTGAAGTCCGGCGCCGGTTCTTCGATGCAGTGATTTCGCAATTCGATAAAACCTATCTCGACGATGTGATCCGCTACAACAAAGTGCTGATGCAACGCAACAAAGCCTTGAAAGATATGGGCGAACGTGGTCGCGGCGATTTTAATGATCTGGAAGTCTGGAATGCACAATTGGTGAATTACGGTCAGCGTATTCACGAAATGCGCGGCAAGTATCAGAGCGACATGCGTGTGTTTTTCGATCAGATGCACGGGCGTTTGACCGGCAACGGCGACAACGCTGAAATTATTTATGAATCGATGCTCAACGAGCGCGACATGAGTGATATTCTGCGCGACAGCTTCCGCAACGATTTCGGAGCCGGCTTTACCACACAGGGCATTCACCGCGACGATTATATTTTTATGGTGAATGAAAATCCGGTTCGCCGCTTCGGAAGTCAGGGCCAGCAAAAGAGTTTTCTGCTGTCGCTCAAAATGGCGCAATACCTCATAACCGTTGACAAAACAGGCATGACGCCGATTTTATTGTTCGATGATATATTTGATAAGCTTGATCCGGAGCGGGTTAGGTTGCTCATCAGCATGGTGTGTCACGAGCCGTTTGGTCAGGTGTTTATTACAGACACGCACAAAATGCGGATGGAAGATATTATTGGTCATGAAGCGCATATCCAGTTGTTTGAAGTAAAAGATGGCGGCGTGGTGTAGCACAATGCGCAACGCGCAACGCGTAACGCATGCGGCATGCGGATTTTCGCTCTCGCTCTGATTCACGCTCTGTTTTAGGCGCAACGCGTAAGGCATGCGGCATGAGGCATGAGGCACGACGCACAGGACACAACGTCCCGCCTGTCATTGAGCGTGCGCATTCCTGAGGACCCTGAGCCTGTCGAAGGGCCGAAGGGTCGAAATGAGGGCGTGACTTTCAGCAACAAAACAAATTGAGTACAGTATAAGGAAAAAGTAATGTTGAAATATCACTCAAGTTGTTATATTGCAACGTTTGAAATACAGTAAAAACCATAATTGTTTGTTCACTTTACAAATCCGTGCATCTATACAATCACTAAATCCGAAATAGTCCGTTTTCAACAAATGAAACTACTTATGAAAAGAATAATTTTGATGACTTTGTCTTTATTATTGGCAATATTTAAATCAGGAATTGCTCAAACAGAGAGTGATTCAACAATTGCTATATTTGAAAATTTCACTGAAGCAGTCAATGGAATTAATATTGACATGATTGCCATACATGGAGGACACTTTATCATGGGTTATAATTCGGATTTGGGAAAAGAATACACTGTTCATAGCATAAATGAACCAATTTTCTATGATACACCTCATTCAGTTGAACTCAGCAATTTTTATATCGGAATGACTGAGGTCACTTTTGATCAGTACAAAATTTATTGCGATGCAACGGGTAAAGAAATGCCGTATCAATACAAAAGTGGTTGCGGAAACAAACCCGTTGTGGGTGTTAGCTGGGATGAGGCTACCGCGTATTGCGAATGGCTTAGCAAAATCACGAACAAATTATACCGGCTTCCATCCGAAGCAGAATGGGAATATGCCTGCCGTGCAGGTACAAATACTCTTTTTAATACAGGTGATAGTATAAATACATCTCAGGCAAATTATGCCTTTTCTTACCAAACTGATAAAACCGGTACGATTAGACAGTATGAAATAACAAGACCAGTTGGAAGTTATCATCCAAATGACTGGGGTCTTTATGATATGCACGGCAATGCGCGCGAATGGTGCGCTGATTATTGTGATAAAGTGGATGGATATATCATTACAGATACCTTTTATGAAGGCGCAATAAATCCGGTTTGCCGAAAAGGCTCATTTAGAATTATCAGAGGTGGAAGTATGGCTAGTATGCCTGACCAATGCACGAGTTATTCCCGCAGATGCTTCAGCAGTGATCGACTTTTTTTTGACACAGGATTTCGATTGGCGTGTAGTATAAATCAATAATGACGATATAGTCGTTGAATCAACTGTTTATTGTTACTGCTTTAGCTGTCAAATCACACGATTATATATTTATTTCTGAAATGCTGTATGTCAATACTTTGTTCAAAACTATTTAAATTTATCTGCGTTTTACTGATTTCTGTACATACATTTGCACCGTTCAAACAAAACAACTCAAAACACTATGAAAAAACTTATTTTCTCACTGATGGCAGTAATAGCTGCTTTTACAACTTTTGCTCAGGAAGATATTCCATTGAATGCCGCAATAAATTTCGCTCAATTCGACAAAGCTGTAAAAGGTGTTCAGCTGGATGGTTATGAGTGTACCATTACCGTTGAAGATCCGTCGGTGTATTCAGCTTTGTTTACATTTAACGAAGCCGGTGGAGCCCTTACCGCTTTTCATGTCACTTTTTATGATTTAATCACTTCCGGAAACGATGAATTTATTCCTGTAAAAGAATACAGCATTGATGGAAAAAAGGCATATCTGGGCACAAATAATTTCAAAGCCAGTGGTGAGACGCCTATGAATGTACTGGTGGTGTTATTCGCCGATCTGCGCATGACCATTGTTATTAACGCAGACACAACTATTCCGGTTGAAACGCTCGAAACGATTATGAAGAAGCTGGTATTTTAACGACTAATATTCAATTTCATACTTTATTCCGACGCACCGAAAGCCAAGCCATGGGGCAGGGCTTGTATATGTGATTGCATTACCGGGATAGCTTTCAGCAGCAGGTTGATAATAACTTCCTCCTTTTGCAATGCCTTGTTCAGAAATCATTTCTGCTACATTTCCCTGAATATGTGTCACCTTGTAATTCTTTCTGGAATAATAGGGTTCTACATATTCAAATACATTTACGGGACCATGTCCATACAAGTCAGCATTTTTCCGACAGGCATTTCTGTAATTAAAAGTTGCCTGATTGTTTTTTGATAAGCTGTCAATGCCTGCATTCATTAAGTCAAATTGAGCAGCGGTGGGAAGAGAATATATAAAAGCCCTGGTGTGTTGGTATTCCCACAACAGCTTTGATTTATTACCAACAAGTGTTTTTAAAAATTCAATATCGTTTTTAACCAACACGCTGTCGACGGCTGTGCGCCATTTACAGAATGCAAGAGCCTGATTATAACTTATACCTGTTATCGGCGTATTCAAATAGGATACTAATCGGTTACGTTTTTCCTTATTGAGCAAAGTGTCAATGGGTACCAACAGCAGAATCTTTCCATGTAGTCCTGCCATCGTGAGAAAGGTATATTCAATACCGGGTTTTGTAATAAAGTCTATTGGCGAATTGTTCAGCACCTGAGGTATTGGAAACAGGGTTGTATCATATTTGGCAGATTTCAACCAGGATAGTTCCTCAGCAGAAGTTGTTGTTATCTGCATATGGCGGCCACTGGTATAGGATGGATATTTTTCAAAATCGTGATAGCAAATAAACTCAAGCCACTCGGCCACCGAAATTTCAGTTTCATCAACTACAAAACGATCCGAGTATCCAACCAATCCCCAGGACAGTGCACTTGTATACCTGTTAATGGATTTTGAATCAGTTTTAAGCCCAACGGATTTTAATTTAGCCAGGAACACAGAATCAGTCTGAGCCAGCAATGACATATTAAAAATAATTAAGATCCCTATCGTTATAACAGTGCGCATAAATTTTTTTATCATAAACGCTTGAATTTATATTTTCGTATCAGATTATCAAATACCATCAGGTTCAAAACCTTATTAAGGTTTTCATGATTGGAATATTTAATAATTCATTTTGAGATTACTTCTTATTTATATTCTCCTTCACCCGAAACCGCACAATCTTTTCAATCAGCTTTGCCGGAAGCGGCTTATCAAGAGGAAACTGAACTGCGCCCTTGCTGGTTTTAAATTCTTTGAGCTCGTTTTCAAAAGCAGTAATGCCCGAATTGGTCGGATAAAAACCAATGTGTTTTGTGTGCGCTGCAAAATATACCAACATGCCATTTAATTTATAAGCGGGCATTTGATAGCTGATGACTTCTTCGGCTTCGGGAGCGGCTTTGCGGATGATGGCGCGCAGTTGCTCCAGCATCAGCTGCGTTTCCTTATCAAATTGAAGGATGTATTGATCAACCAGTGAATTCTTAGTTGTCTTCATCGTTTTTTATTTTTCTTTTTTCCCGAATCCGAATCTTTCGGGCCATAGAATTTCATGCCGCTTTCGGTTTCACCTTTCAGCTCCAGCTCGCCTTCGGGCGCTGTGGCTTTTCCCTGTTCTTCAACTGTTTTGAGATACTGCTTTAATAGTTTTTTCTGCTGCTCAGTTCCGTCTTTCAAGGTCTGATTGATTTCGTATCGGAAAGCTTTTACAAAAAGGGTGTCGTTACAAAGTTCCTGTAAACAAGTCAGTTTTTCGGCATTCAGATTGGTTGAATCATAATCATAGAATTCCGGCTCATACATTTTTGTTTCCGGATTCCAGTTGAAATTTAAACCATCAGAATTTTGAACAAAGGGTATTTCAGTGTGGCCTTCCCATGATACATCTCCATCAACAACCGGCCCTGCAAAATAGGAATAATTAGAGTTAATCCATATTTTATCGCTGGTTAATCCATCGAAATCAAATGTCATCGATACATCCTGATTCAGAAAAAGCCCCCATCCATATAGCCGGGCTTCATTCACCAGGCCGAGACTGTGATACACCACGCCGTCAATGAGTTTGTAAAAATGATACGAGTCGCGATAAATACCCGAGCCCCGGTCGTACAGCCACCTGAAATAAAAGGTTTTATTAGGTCCGAAATTATTTGCCACCGACAATTCCGGCTCCCGGTAATGCATGTAAAATGCTTCTGCATATAAAAGCTTCCATCCATCTTCAGCCCGATCAAACACCAGCATTACAGGTGTGTTTGGTGTCCAGCCATACAAGGCAATCATTTCTTCACCGGCATCCTGATCAAGATTGACAAACATCGGATTCAGAAAACCATACATATTGTCATCGTAATTAAAAACCGAATCCGGAAAAACTGTTTTCTCGAATTCAATGATCAAATCATGTGGCGATTTTTCGTAATCCATAGTGCGGACATTTTCCATCCATGAGTCCGGAATCCGGACATGAATATTTTGTTCAGGTTGCGCTATCATAAATTCTGAAAACAAAGTAAATAAGCAAATAAAAATGGTCGGTTTCATGAGATTGTTTTAAACAAAACAAATATAATCATTCTGAATCCGAAAAATACTAAAACCCGCAATTATTTCGATCTGCTGCTGACCAGTTTTATCTGAATGCCGCATTGCAGGTATGGAAATATTTTTTGTTCCAAAGTGCCAGAATAATCAAAGGCAACACCGCCCTGAATATAGAGTGATTGAAGTATGGCGTCTTCGAGGCTGCAAATTGAAAACCCTGCATGAAAGTTTTGCTCGAAGCGGTTTTTGTGACCGGAGTTTTCGAACAGACTTAACTCCGAGCCTGCATACAAGCTGTAAAACAACGGAAAAGCCGCGTTGCCCGGGCTTTGCCACACATACACCGGATTCAGTGTTGAAAGCGGCATAAGTAAAAAATGTTGCCTGTAGCGCAGGGTCCCAAAAAAATTGTAATTATTATCCAGTCCCGCCATCAGATAAAACTGGCTACGGATAAACGATTTATTGAGGCCGAGTCCGAGATAAAACCGCGCAGAATCGGACAGCAGGTTGCAGCCGGTTTCCAGATCAAACATCAGGTCATTGCAGAATGAGGCTCCATGGATCGAAATCATTGAACTGTCGCACTGCGAGGGCTCGGCATACGAATCGCAACACAACATATAGCGCGTTATGTTTGCTACACGCAATGAATATTCGGGGAGTGTTGTATACAGATAGTTGGCTTTGCGTCGGCCTTTTTTGCTGATCCATTTTACTTCGTCGCTGGTAGAACAGGCCACAAAATATTTTTCATTCAGGTTGACCAGTTCACGCGGCACACGAACTTCGACACTCGTTGGTTTGAAAGGCGTGGTGCGGATTTGCAGATTCTGCATCAGAAAGCGGTCGACCTGAAAACAGGTGGTTTCGTTTTGTATTTGTTTAGTCTGCGGGAAATCTTCGCTGCACGAATCGCAGGGCGGTTCCTTGATTTGAAATATGCGAAAGCGGTTGTAATCGTCCACAGGAATTTTGGCCGAATAATAAACATCGCTTTGCATATTTTTTTTAGGTTTTACCACAGACCATTTTAATTTTTTCGCAACAAAGTCACCATTCGGATTCAGGCTGCCCGAGTAATAATCGATGGTGTCTTTGACATCAAAATAAGTTTGAATCAAAGTATATTTTTTCTTTCCTTTAGCCGTTTCGGTAACACTGCAACGATGCAGCAGAAAATAGTCGATCATATAGCAATGCGACTCAACAGCAGTGGTGTCGCGCACAACAACAGTGTCGGCTTCGGCCGGAAAATACAGAATCACATCGACGCGCCGGCTGTCATCGAGCATTTGACTGTTGGCTTCGCCGCGCGCAATGCAGGTTACCGGAATTGTTGCGGGAATCATATTGGAGCAATAGCGGGCCACTGCGCGGGCGCGCTTTTCGGAAAGTTTGATATTGAAATCCGAAGCGCCCGTTGAATCGGCCAGACCAACAAAGAGTACCGAATCGAGCTCCGACACATCGAATGAAGAAGCTATGGCGTTTAATTTCAAAGCCATGGCATCGTTTATTTTTGCACTGCCAGTTTCGAAATATACCGAAACAGTGTCCTGCGCTTTGCAAAAAAGGAGGCCGGTCAACAGAAATAAAAACAGTGCGGATTGTTTCATCGTAATAAATGCAATCAAAGATATAATGAATTTGAAAGCGAAATATTACAGATAAACAAAAAACCTGCATGTGGTGCAGGTTTTTGAAGAAGATATTAGTCTTTTCTCAGAAAAGATGCAAATCATTTATTATTTGAAAATATATCCCAATGTCAGGTTAATCTGAAAAGCTATACCCGATTTTTCACCGGAACGAGTATGACTGTACATTTTGTTTGTATAGTTGTATGGGCTTGAATAGTAATAATTGTAAAAGTAAGTGTTATTGTTGCTGCCGTTATTGGCAATATAGTCATTGAGTTCCTGATTTGTAAATTGTGCTCTGACAAACGAATATCCAACACCAACATTAAAACCAAAAGTCATCATGTTTCCAAGAGTGTACTGGTTGCCGAAATTCAGTGTTAGCGCAAGCCCCTGAGCTGTAACATCGGTTACAAATGAATTAGTTATTGTGTAGTAGAAATTTGGATCGTAGGTTGAATAATTGATATTAACATCGCGAACAGCAAATGAAGTCAGAATAATTTCAGGTTTAAAATATTTTCCTTTTAAGGGATGAGAATATTTCATTCCTTTCATATAATAACTGTTTCCAAGGTTGAATTTCGGACCAAATTTGATGAAGGCTCCCTGCGTGAGAGCATCATAACTCTCGAAAACGCTGAAATCGAACATGGAGTTATTGATAAAACCAACCGAAGCTTCGACATTAGTTCCCATTTTCAGCGATCGTTCGTACGTGACTGCCAGATGGTCGTAGAAAGGCGAGAAGAAATGAAACTTAACAGCCTGTCGTTTGTCCAGAATTTCGGATTCAGCATTCATTTCCATTTCATCGCGCATAATTACTTCGTGCGTGCCGTCTCGCAACATAAGCATTCGGATTTTGTCCTTTGAAATTACATATCCAATGGCATCCGGTTCGCTGGTTTTTACGTATTCAACATCGTAATCCGAAATTTTGGTGATTTTGCAAACAATGCTGTCGTTGCTTTTGGTGACAATAGTATCTCGCAATGACTGCGAAAAGCTGTTGGTGCTCAGCAGTATTGCTGCTAAAAACAAAATAAAACCGCCAGTTTTTTTCATGATGTACCAATTTTAATTTGTAAGATGTATCTGAATAGCCAAAGTTAAAATTTTTTGAATGAAATTACAAATAATTTGAAACTTATTTTCGTCAAAACGAAATAATTATTCGTTTAAAGAAATTGAAAATGCAGAGTTTACTGTTGGGCGTACTATTTAAGCGAACCGACCTTCGAGAGTCCCCAATGCAATGAAGTTCGCCGCGGCGAACTGGAAGAGTCGGTGGCTGAGCCCGCTTCCAATTATTCCATGTTCTCCTCTTCGATACGAACTATGGAATCTTGGATTAAAAAGATTACGCCCAACATGAAATCAATACATCAATTTAATATCAATCAACGCTCGTATATCTTTGAGTATCTTTTCATTTCGTACATCAATCCTGCTTCCGCGGCCTTCGGCGTAAGCTTTTGCTGCAGCCAGTTCCTGTTTGATGTCTGCTGAAATATTGCTGTTCATTACTGCTTCGAATGCTTTTTGACCGAACACCATGGCGACTTTAAAAAATCCATCGCGGGGCAGGAGATAGACCAGCACACGTTTTTTATCATTCACGCGAAAACTCCAGCCATGTTTTTCGCCCGGAAATTTCCAGTCATCGGTGGCTTTCGGACACTGTTCATGCGCATAGGCCGCAATGAGTTGCCAAAGTTTATATGTTGCTCCCAGAGCCGTTTTCAGATCATCATCGGTTGGAACAATCAGCTTGTCGGTGAAGATGCTTTTCATATTACAAGTATATGAAAAAATTTCGGTCAGTTTTGTTTTATATGAATGATTTTTTATTCGTTTATATCTTAATCAATAGAATATAAGATATGGCAATTGTAACGACAAAAATGAAGATGAAAAAACTGATAAGACATGATTTCATGTCGGGCTTTGGCTCCAGGGGCATGAAGTCATCGCTTTTTTCAGGATCATTACAGCTTACAGTCATATTCGGACTTTTTGCATTATAATGCAATTTTTTATGAATATTACATACGGAAATAAAATTCCTAAATATTTAAAATCAGATTGTTGGGCGTTGTCTGAATAGAAAAATGTGTTGGGTTTAGTCTCCAGACTAAACCCAGCCGTAAAAAAAAAGAGACTACGCCCAACACGAGTTTGGTTCTCAAACTTTTATAACTTCAATAACGCTTTCAAGGCCAGCATAATTACTTGCGCTACTATACAAATAGTCTTCGGGTTTAGCAACAAAGCCAGCTTTAACCGGGTTATTATGAATATAATCAACTTTCTGATTTATGAATTTCGGATAAAACAGTTCTTCAGCGTGGTTTTTCTGATTCCAGAATTGATATTTGGTATTTCTTGGATTTAATTTTCCAGCATCACTGAAATGATTCAACATCCATTTTCTGCTTTCGAAAGGCTCATTAATCAAGTTTAAAATTTGATTTGCAGAATGCTTTTTAAAGTCTCGGATGACATCTGACAATTTGAATGGTTCTTTTGCTCTGCAGATTATGTGAATATGATTGGTCATTATAACATATGCAAATAATTCCAGGCCTTTATTTTCAATGCAGTACCTGAGATTTGAAATAATCACATCTTTGTATTGAGATCGGATGAAAACATCAACCCAATCAATGACACGAAATGTCAAAAAATAGGCACTCTGCTGATTATGGATTTTATATGCATTACTCATGAATTGTAAAAATATGAATTCTAAATAAGCTACGCATAGATAATAAAAAAAATTTTAGTCTTTACTTATACTACACTATTTCTACTGTTGGGCGTAGTCTGAAAAGAAAAATGTGTTGGGTTTAGTCTCCAGACTAAACCCAGCAGTAAAATTAAAAGAGACTACGCCCAACAACATTTCACTACTTATTCAGTGATTGAAAACAAGTCTATGTGTACTGTTGAGCTACGCAAAGCTGAAAAAAGAAAATTTATCGTCTTTACTTATACTACACTGTTTCTACTGTTGGGCGTAGTCTGAAAAGAAATATTTGCTGGGTTTAGTCTCCAGACTAAACCCAACAGAATAATTAAAAGAGTCTACGCCCAACACGAAAATATCTATTGCTTTTTTCTGCTAAAATTTCTTTTGCCCGAACCTTTGCGGTAGTTGCCGCCGGATTTCTTTTTTTTCACCGGATTGTACACCGGGCATTCGCCCAGAAATGCAGGTACAGTGAGCTTTTCGACGCTGTGTCCCAGAAATTCTTCAATCGCGGCAAATTTCCTTTGTTCCTTTTCGCCAATAAGTGTAATGGCTTCGCCTTCCGATTCGGCGCGCGCCGTGCGGCCTACACGATGTATATAATCTTCGGAATCGTGCGGCACATCGTAATTGATTACCAGATCAATGTCTTCGATATCGATGCCGCGCGACAGAATATCAGTCGCCACCAGAATATTCAGCTGGCGCGCCTTGAAGCGGTTCATCACATTTTCGCGCGCCTGCTGATCAATATCAGAATGCATTTCATCGACCGACAGTTTCATTTTTTTCAGTTCGCGTGTAAGCGATTTTGTTTTTTCCTTGGTGCCGCAGAAAATGAGAATACTGCGCAAATGCCGGTCTTTCAGAAAAGCCGCAATCAGAGCCGATTTCTGTTGATCGTACACTACAAAAGCTCCTTGCTTCACTTTATCGGCTGCACGCGAAACAGCAATATTTATTTCAACAGGATTGTTCAAAGTGCGCACAGCCAGCTGACGGATGGCATCGGGCATGGTTGCCGAGAAAAGCAATTTCTGACAATGTGCCGGCATGTATTTGATCATTTTCTGTATGTCGTCTAAAAAGCCCATGTCGAGCAGGCGATCAGCCTCATCAAGGACCAGATATTTCAGCTGCGACAAATCGACATAGCCCATTTTCAAATGAGCCAGCATGCGGCCGGGCGTGCAGATGATCATGTCGACACCTTCTTCAAACGCCTTACGTTCTGTGGCAAACGCTTCACCGGTGGTACCGCCGTACACTGCAATGGAACTCACGCTGGTGAAATACGAAAAGCCCTGCATCTGCTGATCGACCTGAATGGCCAGTTCGCGTGTAGGCTCAATCACCATGCATTTGATGCGGTGGTTTTGTTCCGAAGTAATGATGTTGTTGGTGAGCGGGAGCAGAAATGCAGCGGTTTTTCCGGTGCCGGTTTGTGCGCAGGCAATCAGATCGCGACCGCTCAGAATAGCTGGTATAGCCTGTTCCTGTATGGGTGTTGCCGCTTCATATCCGTTGGCATCAATGCCTTCCATCAGCTGCGGCGTAAATCCGAATTCTGTAAAATTCAATGTGTAATGTTTTTTGCAAAGGTAATGAATTGAGCTGTAATGTTTCATCATTGGCGAAAACGGGGAGTAGGCTAACACATTTAAATCAGAAAAAAAATATTCTTGTTACCGAAGTTTCACAATGTTTCATAACGAGGTAATGCAAAAGCCAGCATTCAAAACACAACATTGTTGTGTTTGATCAAATGCAGCAACATATCGGTTCATTTAATTTCTACAAATCGCCGGCAGTAACCACATACAGAAACTCATCAATTGCTTTAAGTTCATGTACATCAACATAATACAGATAAATACTTTTCGATTTATTTTCAATGGTGATATCGTACACCGAATGTCCTTCGCCCTGTACCAGATCATCGCTGTATCTATCCTGCATCTGTGTCAGGTCAATGGTTTTCAGAATGCTTTGCAACTTATTTCTCTGCCGCTCCGACAGCGCTTTGTAGCACACCACACTGTCAGAATCGGAACTCATCGGATACTCAATCACTTTCACACTGTCGTTTTGCAGAATCCATTCGAAATGTTTGTAAGCACCTTTGACATAATCGGTGCGTTTAATGCTGTAGGAAATTCCTTTGGATGAGTTATTCTGCTGACCGCCGTTTTGAGTGCAGGCTGTAAGCGAGAACAGAATTAATGAGATAATGATCAGGCTAAAGTGCTTCATGATTTAATTATTGAGAATTTACAGGATGCATGGAAATGAATTGTTCACAAGGATCAAATATAATGGATTTTAAAATACAAAATCAATTTTGGGGGGCATAATGTTGTACCCCATTGTCGCACTTCGATACGATGGAGACCTACAAAACATGAAGCTTCATACTTCATCACTCAGTGTGACAGATGGGGCTGTGTTGAGGTCGCACTTCGATACGATGGAGACCTACAAAACATGAAGCTTCATACTTCATCACTCAGTGTGACAGGAGTTTTTGTCTGCTGTCATTCAGTCACTAAAGCTTTCGTGAGTTTGAAGGATCGACGCTTTTTAAAGTCAGCTTTAAATGTATCGCAGAACGACAGCGGGTTTCACACACTGTCATCCTGAGTGATTTTTCGAAGAAAAATTGTATCGAAGGATACAGAGTGTGAAACCTACTTCTTGAAATTTTTCTTTGAAAGAACAATTAAAGAATCATAGTTACCTTCAATTAATGCTTTCTTTTTCGCTCGTGACCATTTTTTAAGTTTTTTCTCCAGTTCAATTGCAGAATTTGGATCCATTTGATCAGAAACCCAGGATAATATTAAAGGTCTTCTAGAATGAGTATAGCTGTTTTCATTCAAGCCAGTTGAATGCTGAAAGAATCTGGATTCTACATCATTAGTGACGCCTGTGTAAAAGCTGCCATCAGAACAAGTAAGGATATAAACCTGTAAATAGTTCATGAATTCTTAAATGAAAAAAATTAGACTTTTGTCGCAGCAAAGAGTTGAATCACTTATTTGAAAAAACCAAAATTTTTGAAGATCATATTATTTAGCTGATGCAATTTGACCCATATGAGACTTATAAAACTACTGTCTCCTTCGATACATCTCAAGTCGCACGCTATAAAAGACCTGGGCGTGAGATACTCAGGATGACAGTAGCTTAAAATTCCCTGCTGTCATTCAGTCACGAAAGCTTTCGTGAGTTTGCAGGATCGACGTTTTTTTAAATACAGCTTCAAATGTATCGAAGAATGACAGCGTGCTGTGTTGAGGTCGCACTTCGATACGATGGAGACCTGCAAAACATGAAGCTTCATACTTCATCACTCAGTGTGACAGATGGGGCTGTGTTGAGGTCGCACTTCGATACGATGGAGACCTGCAAAACATGATGCTTCATACTTCATCACTCAGTGTGACAGCTAACTGAATCAAAATTATTGAATGTAATCAACAAACCTCTCCACCTCGCTTTGCGGTGTTGCCCACGATGTAACCAGGCGGATGATGGCGTTGTTGTCATCGGTTTTACGCCAGATGTAAAAGCCGAATTCTTTCGATAATTTTTCGATCAGTGTCATTGGCAGAACCGGAAAAATCTGATTCGATTCGGGTTGTGCAAAAAACGGATATCCGGCTTTTGCAATGGCAGCGGCCATTTGCAGAGCCATGCTGTTTGAATGGCGGGCCAGTTCGAAAAACAGATTGTTGCTGAACAGCGCTGCAAACTGACTTCCGGCCAATCGTCCTTTTGAAAGCAATGCTCCGCGTTGTTTGAGATGAAACAGGAAATCGCGCTTCAGATCTGCGTTCAGCAGCACAATGGCTTCGCCCATGAGTGCACCGTTTTTGGTGCCGCCAATATAAAACGCATCGAACAGCCGCGCCATGTCGGCCAGCGTGAAATCGGCTGCCGGCGAGGTTAATGCTGCACCCATACGGGCACCGTCGGCATACAGCAGCAGATTGTTTTGTTTGCAGAATACCGATAAAGCTTCCATTTCGGAAAGTTTATACACGGTGCCCAGTTCGGTCGATTGCGAAATATACACCAGGCGCGGTTTCACCATGTGATGATCTTCGGCCTTGACGAGCAGCGGTGCAATGATCTCCGGAGTGAGCTTTCCATCGGGTGTTGCTGCATACTCAATTTTATGTCCGGTGGCTTCGATGGCGCCTGCCTCATGCACGTTGATGTGAGCGCTTTCGGCCGCAATAACCGATTCGAATGGTTTCAGTGCAGCGGCCAGCACAACGGTATTGGCCTGTGTTCCGCCCGATACAAAATGAATGTCGGCATCGTGCTGCAAATGTTGAAGAATCCGGGTGCGGGCAAGTCCCGAGAAATCGTCATCGCCATAGCCCTCCTGCTGCGACATATTGGTGTCGATGAGCATTTTCAGCAATTCGGGGTGGCAGCCTTCGGCGTAATCGTTTTTGAATGAGAACATAATATCAGTGGTCAGTATTCAGTTGTCAGTTGTCAGTTGTCAGTGGCTGAGCCTTCAGAGGAGCAACGAAGTTCAATTAAAGCGAAATTAGAAAAAAATATGATGCGATCGATCATTTTGAGGTCGGACGTAGACTGAAATATTTATTTGTCGGGTTTCGTCTGGAATACACAGGTTGGGCGTAGTCTAAAAAGAATTATTTGTCGGGTTTAGTCTGGAGACTAAACCCAGCAGTGAAATCAATAAAGACTACGCCCAACCAAAGAATCAAACTAAAACCAACCAAAGTTTTTATAGAGTCTACGCCCAACCATTACATCTTCTTCTTCCAGATGGTTCGCGCGGCAGCGCAGAAATGGCCTTCGTTTGCGGAGCGGATGGAATGTTCGAAATGACCAGATTCACTCAGCGGATTGGTATAGGAAATCAATGTGTCATCCTGCTGAGCCTCACGCAGGAAGCGGCCATTGAGCGTGTGCATGAAATAATGGTCGGTAATGTCATCCGGAATCGATTCGCTCATCCATTGCAGATATCGGATGTTGTTGACATGCTGATAGGTATCGATATCGAAGCGGTTTACATGAAATTGTTTCTGATACATGCCGGTTTCAATCGGATGGATGGTTTCGGTGATATCGATGCTGGTACTTTTTTCTTCTTCGCTCGACCATTTATCGCGGATATCGTCGAATATGCGCGCCGGACGGCGACGGTCGATATCGAAGAAAAGCCACAATCCGCTAGAGCGACCAATGATGTTGCGGCGGCTGTCGAAAATAATATTCTCGCGCAATCCGCGTATGGGTGTGTAATGCGACAGCCAGGTGCGGATGATGATTTTTTCCTTATACAAAGGATAGCGCTCCATGACAATAGCGCCTGAAAGCAGCACCCAGCCAATGTTCTGATACTTCAGATCGTACAGGCTGTGATCGATTGACCAGCAGTGGTCGGCTGCGGTTTCTTCGAGCAAAGTGAGTATGGTTGTGGCCTGAGCTTCGCCGAATTTATTGAGTTCGAAATATCGGAGTTCGAATTGTTTCTCGAAATAATTTTTCATTTTTTCACTTTTATTATTGCACAACAGATTGACAACATGCATCAATCCTTGATTTCGGCGACTTAACGTACAAAGTCGCAACGGCAAAACAGGAAGCTGTCTGCCGGAATGAAATGAAAAAATTTCAGAGACGAATGTTCATGAGCACCACAAAGGGCGGGGTGGCCGGCGAAATATTCCACCAGTTGTCGGGATTTGGATTGCGGCAGCGCACGGGCGATTGCTGCAAACCTGTCTGCACGGCTACATCGTAGCAATTCCAGACTTCGCTGTTGGTTTGAGCAGGAGTTATATTGCGCACGATGGCTGCGCCCGGCCGTACTTTCGAAATCAGTGCCCTGAACCGCAATGTGATGCGGATCATCATCAGCATCAGATTTTCAACCAGACGGATTTTCCAGCGCTCCAGCATTTCGGCCGTGGGCATCCTGAAACCAACATTGATATCGTTCAGACTGATTGAAAACATCTAGCAAAGATATGAAACTATTTCAATAAATATTTTTCATCAGCTTAAGATTTTGCTGAAATACTCTAACAGAATTCGTATTCCGCTTAATGTACTTTAGCACAGCCAGACCCTGATCTTCATCAGGGTGACACAAGTACGAACGAGAAAATGTGAGAAAAATTGAAATCAAAAAACGAACGACTTCAACGGGTGTCATGCTGAACTCGTTTCAGCATCTGCCCGTTGTTCTATCAGACATTTTCATTTATCACCTTATCTGGATACCAATCAGCTGCCAGATCCTTTAATTCCGGATTCTTTTCTTTAATCAAATTCCATTTCCATGTTCGATGCCAGTTTTTCAATTGTTTTTCTCTGTTTATTGCATCAGACATGCCGGGGATGACTTCAAAATATAATAAATCATGCAGCAAATATTTCTTTGTAAAAACGCTACCAAAGCCAAGTTTGTGTTGTAATACTCTTTGCATCAGATCGCCTGTTACTCCGATGTACAAAACTGTTCTACTTTTATTGGACATAATATACACGTAACCTGTCTTTAGCATTAATCTGTTTTTAGATGAGTAAAAGTACGTAAATAATTTGTGGAAATACTAATTGATCAGGTAGACATTGATCATCATCCACCGTGTCACACTATACTTTTATCAGTGTCTGTGGTGGATGATGGGCCACGCCTGCTAGATCCTGAAACAAGTTCAGGATGACACCAGGCGTGGTTAATATTTCCTGATGACCTTTTTTTAGAAGAATGATCTGTGATTTGTATGAAAATTTTTCAGTTTCGTTGAAACAATATTTTTCAGAGAAATAATTTTTTCGCGGAGAAAAAGAAGCCGAAGCCAGGGTAAAAATTATTTAGTCAGATATTTTTTCAAATCACCGGTAGTCTTCACTTTGTTGCGCAGCATCAGTTTGGCGCTGTCGCTCAGGTTGGGGTGTTCGATGTAATAGAGAATGAAGCTTAGTTCGATTGAATCGGCTTTATCGAAAGCAAAGTCATCGAAAAATATTTCATCGCGATGGCGGTTCTTAAGATAGTTCATGGACTGATTGTAAAACAGTGTCCTGGTGCTGTCGTTCAGCGTATTGTTGTTGAAATTTTTCAGGAAGGCCGATTCAAACTGCGCATTGGTTGTATATTTCAGCACAGGAACATCTTTGAGATAAATGAAATATGCAATAAGATACAACGGAATAAAAACGACCGATGCAATGACAAGCATTTTGTAAAAATGCAGCCGGCCAGCAATTTCATTTTCATTATTCTTATGACGGTTTTTATAACGGATTGCAAGAAACATGGTGCCTGCAATGAACAACATGACAATAGCAGCAATAAATGCGAGACGGAGATAATGAGCCAGGACTTCCATGGATGCGAATTATGCTGTAAAATTAGTAATTTATTCAACCGTCCGGACAGATTGCCACTTCAGAATATCTTATAAAACAAATACTGCAGGCCAAAATACAAACCTATGAGAAATACCAGGGTTATCAGCAAAGCCAACAGCGAGCGTATCCGTTCATGCCGGCTTTCTTCGCGCATTTTCTGCCTGATGGCCTGCATTTCGGCTTCTGTTTTTTCACGGCTTTTCAGATTAAAGGTCCCTGAAGTTTTAAAATATACATACTTAAACCGGCGTTGCAGGATTTCATGTTTCAACGTTTCGTTTGCCTTTATACGGGCAATCATGTCGGCTATATGTCCAAAACCACCACCTCCTGGCATATTTATCTGATTAAATATTGAACAAATATAATCCAAAATATATTAACAGGCAGACTGATGGGGGAAATTTCTTTCATGAAAAACATTTGCGCGCGAATGCAGGTCTCGCTCCGCTGCGGCGGACAGTGGGATAAACTCCCGACAAAATGTTGGGTGCTATTCTGACATGTATCAGAAATTATTTTAATTTTGACAGACAATGGAATTCAGATGTATTTTGAATAATGTAGATACAATACCTGAATTTAGCAATGAAATGAATATCAGCGAACCATGCAGCAAAAAGCCGAACCCGTTTTTTCATCCAGGATTGTTTTTGTTTTAGAGCTCCTGAGACTTTTTTTATATGGCATCATCATTTCTCCGTTATTATTGATGGATGTACAATACTTTCTGATGGCCGCTGTTCCCGGATTGCTGGTGTTTTTTATTGCCATCAGGAAATTTCGTTTTTATGAAAACTGTTTTGAGATTTGTTTTGTGATTCTGAGGCTGCGCATTGTATGCCCGTACAATGACTTATCAAAGGTCATATACAGTTATGGACAATATGGTGGTATGCCGGTTGTTATCTTCAAACCGAAAAAACATAATGAATGGCTGTATTTTATTTTTACATTTTTCATATTCCGGTTTGTACTTGAAAATAAAAAACGCGTCAATAAACTGCTTGCATTTATGCATAAAAAGGGCATTGAAGTAACAATTGATTCAGATTGTAAAAATAAAGATGAATACACTCAATATTAAATATTTTTTTCGAAGGTAAAACAGTTGAAGAATTAAACCAATAAAGACATGAACCAAAAATTGTATTTATTTATTTTGTCATTATTTCCAGTGTTTGTGTATGCGCAACGAACATGGGAGCCGGTATCCTATACTATTGAAGGTATCATGCTTACCATGGACGGCACGCCAATTCCAAACGATACTTTTTTGTTGTACAACCATAATCAAAAGGTGATTACCAATGCTGACGGCAAATTTTCCATTGAAATAAGTATTTCTTCCGGTAATGACAGAGGTTACAAAACAAGGAAGCATGAGAATATGGTGAATGCAAAATATCTGGTATTCATGTATTCAACTCATTATCTGGCTTTTGTTAAGAACAAATGGCGAAAATATATAAACAAAGAAAAGCCATATATGGTGAAGGTTTATTGGCCGGTATTTTATATGAACAAGCATCAGAAAAGTTGATGCAATGCGATTAATTGTTGAGGAGAAGGCAGGTTTATACCCCTGTCACGGAAAACATTTCCGCGCCAGGGTTGGATCATAGTCGGCCGGACGACAAAATGTTGGGAACGCTTCCCGGACATTTTTTATCAGGTTGCAATTTTTACACGCAGAATGATTATCTTCGCCATCCGCATGAACAACTACAACAATCAATATACACTCGGTGAAGTTTTGCAGCAGCTGATTGATAAATTCAGGCTGCGAAACCGCATGAACAGCGAAGCGCTGCAGGCGGCCTGGCCCGAGATTGCCGGCGCACTGGTGGCACGTCACACCAAATCGGTGCAACTCGATGGCCCGGTGCTGTATATCGAAGTGGATGAGCCCGCGCTGCGCAACGAGTTGCTGTACATGCAAAGCGACATCATTAAAGCGGTGAATGAACGTCTTCATAACAATGCTGTGGAAAAATTAGTCATCAGATAATTTCAGAACCCATGAATATAACGCTGCGTCCGGCCACTGAAGCCGATTTTCCGGAAATTCTCGGAATGATTAAAGAACTTGCTTTATTTGAAAAAGCGCCGGAAAAAGTGACCAATTCGGTAGAGCAAATGCATCGTGAGAAAGATTTTTTCCGTTGCATCATGGCCGAAAACGAAGACGGGACCATCGTCGGAATGGCGCTCTATTTCTTTGCCTATTACACGTGGGTAGGGAAGTCGCTGTATTTAGACGATCTGTATATCAAACCGCAGTATCGTGGAAACGGCATTGGCACTATGCTTTTGAAAGAGATTATGCAGATTTCGAAAGAAGAAAAATGCACCCGCATCCGTTGGCAGGTCCTCGACTGGAACACGCCGGCCATTGAACTCTATAAAAAAATGGGCATGACCCTCGATGGCGAGTGGATTAATTGTGATTGGATCAATGAGAAGTAGCCAGTTGTGAGTAGCCAGTTGTGAGTAGCCAGTAGTCAGTGGCCAGTAGTCAGTAGCCAGCTGAAAGCGCCGACCGAAGCGTCGGTGTAGTCAGTTATGAGTGATGAGTTATGAGTGATGAGTTATGAGTTATGAGTGATGAGTTATGAGTGATGAGTTATGAGTGATGAGTTATGAGCGAGTGTTAGTGGTCTGCTTACGTGCACTTCAAACTTCACTTCATCCTTCATCATTCCTTGCCTGCCTGGCGTCAGACAGGTTCCTTATTCTGTGTTCTTCTGGGTTTACCCCAAAAATTTCTATAGTTGGTTCCTTTGAAAGGGACTACAGGCGTGGTCCAATAATAATAGCCCGATGCCCTTAAGGGCTGCGGGGACCTGTCTGCCAGTTTAACTGCAACAGGCAGGCCTGGCAGGCATAGGAACACGCGAAGCTCCTTTGAAAAAAAGTAAATAAATAAATACGAAATCAGAATCCGCCGCGGCGGAAGAAATCAGAAATACGAAATCAGAAATACGAAATACGATGTATGAAATATGAATCCGCCGCGGCGGACAAAATCAGAAACAGGAATGATTATATGTGTCCGGAAATGGCAGAAAACGCTACATTTGCAGCACTCAGAAAAGAATTTTAATTGTCGCCAAAGCGCATTGTATGAAGCTGATATCCGTAGTATTTTCAATTTTTCTTTTGACAGTTATATTGTCAGGCGTTTCGTGCAGTGCACAGAAAGCTCCAAAAGAATTTGAAGGAATGATTGTGTATGAAGTGAAGTCGGTCAGTGATGATGCGAAATTACTTAACCGGCTTAATCATGTGAATGGTAATAAAATGATTTTTTATTACAAAGATGGAAATTATAAAAAAGAAAACTATCTGAATGGAAAGCTGTTAATTACTTCTTTGTATCTGGCCGAGACGAATATGCTGTATCACTATTTTGCACAACCTGACTCGATTGTTTACAACAGCGCCGACATGACCAATTATTCAGTCGATTCAATCTTTACTTCGGCAGGACAGCAAACCATTTTAGGACACAATTGCAATTATGTGTATATCAAGGTTTCGAACGACACATTACCCTGGATGAATTACGAAGTTGAATCATGGGGCAGCATGGATCTATTCATTAAAGAAAACCGTTTTGAAAACCATAAAGATGGTGCAAAGAATCTGATAGTTGAACAGCTGAAATCACTGTCGCTCAAATCGGTTATGAAGAATTCCAGATCAACCACAACCATGATTGCGATTGAGATCAAGGAAAAGAAACTGAAAAACCGGATTTTTACATTTGACAAGAGTTTGCCGTTGGTGGAGTATAGGCCGTAAGTGATTTATGCTTTCCGGGAATCAGAAGTGCAACTGTATTTTCAATGAAATTGCTGTGCTATTTTTCGTAGTTCCATGCAACCAAAATCCACTAAATTTGCACTGATAATCAAAGACTTTTTTATGCGCGCATTATTTGTTTTGCTGGCGGTTGTTTCGATGACTGCTTTTTCTGTTGCACAGACTGTTGAATATTCGTATCGTTTTGGCGATTATACCATTCAGAATCATGGTGATTTTCAAACCGTTGTTTTTGCCGGAACGCAGCAATATGGTGTAGTGGGAGAGCCCACGTTGCCGTATCAGCAGGTATCGCTGCTGCTGCCGCCGGGCACCGAAGTGGCATCGGTTGAATATGTACTTGAAAACGAAATTGTCATTCCCGGAAGCTACATGCTGCCTCCGGTTCAGCCCGATTATCCGTACAGTGCCGGCAGCATCGGCCAGCAGGTGAAACATGAAAATGTTTATGCGCAAAACACGGCATATCCACAGAAATACAGCAGTACCATGGCCACACAATATCTGAACGGATATGCTTTTGCCCTGGGGAAATTCACTCCGGTACGCTGGAATCCGGCAACCGGCGCGCTGAGCTATTTTTCGGACATTAAAATGATTGTTCACACCAAACAGACTGCACAATCATCGAAAGCACTTGAGAATATCAGCTCGACCGATGATGTATTGCTGCGCGTAAGTACACTGGCGCAAAACAATGCCTTGATGGATCGTTATCCAACCAAACAACCGATGGATGCCTATCAGTTATTGATTGTTACTACGCCCACGCTGGAAGCCGGATTTGCTCCGCTTAAAAACTATTACGACAGTCTGGGTATTGCTACCCGCATTGTTGACACCGACAGTATTTCGGCTGTGATGTCGGGCAGCGGACTGCGCACCAAAGTGCGGAATTTTATCATCCAGGAATATCAGAACAATTCAATCGGATATGTGATTATTGGCGGCGATGTAAGTCAGATCGGCACCCGTGGTTTTTATTGTTATGTGGTGTCGGGATCGGGTTATGAAGACACCGGTATTCCGGCCGACCTGTATTTTTCGGCACTCGATGGAACTTTCGACGAAGACGGCGATGGATTATACGCCGAAGCCCTGCAGGATTCGGTAGATCTGTTGCCTGAAGTGGCCATTGGACGATTCCCGGTTGAAACAACCGAAGAATTATCCATCATGGTGAATAAAACCATTCAATATCAGAAAAATCCGGTGATGGCCGATATGAACAACATTGTCATGCTGGGCGAATTGCTGCTCGACACGCCGCTTACCATGGGACAGGATTATCTGGATCTGCTTGTTGACAATCACAGCGACAACGGATATACCACCGTTGGCATTCCATCGGCTTTGAACTCAATTGACACCTTGTACGATCAGTGGGATGCTATTGGCGGCTACACCTCGTACGAATGGGATCTGGCCGAGCTGACAACCGCATTGAATGCCGGTTCATCGTTTATTTACCATGTGGGACATTCGGCCGAATTGTACATGATGCGCATGAGCGATATGGAGCTGAACAGTACCACTTTTGCGCAGATGAATGGCACCAATCATTCCTATGGATTATTGTACTCGCACGGTTGTATGTGTGGTTCGTTCGATTGGGATGATTGTATTGCAGAATTATCGCTGAAACTTGAAAATTATCTGGCGGCCTGTGTGGTCAATTCGCGCTATGGCTGGTTTAACGAAGGACAAACCGAAGGACCATCGCAGCATTTGAACCGCGAATTTGTCAACGCCATTTATAATCCGGCCATCAATGAGCGCAATATCGGCGAGGCATTTATGATGTCGAAAATTGCCACTGCGCCGTGGATTGATCTTGCCGACGAATACGAATTCGGAGCACAGCGTTGGGTGCATTATGACAACAATCTGCTGGGCGATCCTGTGTTGCGCATCTGGGTGAATGCCATTGAAACTGCTGTGGATGAAACCGAAAACAGCACCATCCATATTTATCCGAATCCATCGGATGGAATGATCAGCATTGATAATCGCTATATCGGAGCCGGAGCCAGTATTTTCAATTCGCAGGGAGAGCAGGTCTGGTCTGGTATTATCTACGATCAGAATCTCAATCTGACTCAATTGCCGGCCGGGTTGTATCTGATGCAGATAAAACAGAACGGAATGCAATCAAGTTATAAAATTATTATCCGCTGATGTACTGCCACCAAGGCACGATGCCTCAATAATTGTATCATGGCGCACTAATTCCCGGTCATGGTCAGTGATTCTGCTTTGGAGGCATAGCCGGGATTTCCTGAAACTCTTTGCAGCGCTCAAAATACATCTTTAATCAGACAGCCATTTCGTTGAATTATGAATCCACTGATATAAATAGCGATACTATTTATGTCAATTGGTGTAAATCAAGCCGATTTCCGTTTCATTCCCATTTTAAAATGTTGTACTTTTGTGATTCTTTTGCTTCATTTTTTGCATAGTGCTGATAATCAGCGCTTTAGTAAAATACAGCAAGATTTTAACCTGCGGAAAAAATAAAGATGTGTATGAAAGAAAAAAACGAAAAAAGCGGAACGGTTGAAAAGGTCAACAGAAACATTCAGAGCGAAAACATTGTATTACGTGAGCATGCAGAATTTCACAACTGCTATACCGTGCAAAGTGTTCAGGACGATATCCGGTTTTTGCAGGTCGTATATGGCAAACCAATCTCGATAAAACCCGAAGATGTTACCATCGATTTTGTAAACAATCTGAAAGTCATTGGAAAAGACATATATTTCTTTTTCAAGTTACTGGAGACCGACATGAATCCGCACAACTATATCAAATCAAAATATGAGTTCATACGTCACCGGATTCCGAATGGTGATCCGAATCTGTTTTATATAGCCTGGAACGGACTGATCAGGAATGACAGTTTCCGTCGTTTGTTGATTCAGACCTTCAGTCTGAGTCGTTTCAGCGATATTTTGTGTCCGCAAAGTATTGCAACGCCCGGAGCATCGTTTACACGCTATCGCACCAAACTGGTGCTGGCCGACGACATGGCTACAACACCCGATGGTAAACGTCGCACCACTGGCCGGGCACTGGAAGACGGCAGCGGTTTGATGATGAACGAAGAAATAGTCTGGCTGCCTAATGGCAAAGCCATTCCGTTGTTTCCCCAGGCCTATGTTCCGTTAAATCAGACTCATATGATTATGATCCGGCATGGCAAGTCGGAACATGAGTCGGGTGGCGAGAATCCGGAATTTGTCGGTTCAGGTTTCTGGGATTCATGGAGCAGTAACCGGCGCATCAGCGGATCGATGAGTAATTTTCTGAGCGATGCCGGCAAAAAAACTGCACAGGAACTCGGACTTGATTTTAAAGTAGCTGTAGACATTCTGGACAAAGCCGGATATCCCATGTGGTCGTGGTCGAAAGAAAATCCGGTTCAGGTATTCGGAAGTGAGTCAGAAAACACCGAACAAACAGCCCGTATATTTCTTCAGAATGCCGGATATAACAACATGCAGTTCCACGCTATGTTTGGATTGAATTCGCAAAAATACGGAGCACTGACATTCAAATACAAAAACGAAATTGTTGATCAGCTTGCCCGCATTCAATCTGGTGGTGAAGAGCCGACAGCGGAAATAAAAGCCAAAGTTTCGAAGATTTTCAAAAACCGTTTCTATCATTATCCCGAAGGCGAAACACTGATTGAAGCAGACTGGCGTATAGCGTATTCGTTTATTGATCTGTTGAATCAGAATCTGGGCAAACGTATTTTACTGGCCGATCATTCGGGTGCCATCCGTGTTTTTGAAGCCGTTATCCGCACCCTCGATTTTGCCGAATACAGCACCATCAAAGAAGCGCAGGACAGCATCATGGCTATGAGTTATCAGCCGGGTCGCAATCTGCGTTACGATTATCTGCAACGAAAAGACTTCCCTTTGCGTAAACGCGAGAAGAAATAAAATCATGACTACTACACAAATTATTTTATTGGCTGCCGGAGCAATGCTTGTCGGGATTGTTGCAGCTATTTTACTACTGCGTCCCCGTTTCATGCAGATGCACAGCAGGCTGATGACCGATCACACAACAGGCTTACTCAATTATGAAGGATTTCTTCATTATTTGAAAAAGCATCAGAAAAAGGATTCGTATGTATTGTATTTACTGGATCTGGATGATTTCCGTCGTTTCAACCGTCAGGGCTATGATACCGGCGACAAAGTTCTGAAAGCTTTTGCGCTCAGACTGTCACGAATTGTTGGAGGTCTGGCTATCTGTGCACGATACCGGCTTGGTGATGAGTTTCTGGTAGTTGTTCGTGAAAAGGAATCCGAAAAGCTGGCGAAGGTGCTTGATAAATTGAATCATGACATGGTGTACAACGACGACCCTGTTCATTTTTCGTACGGCGTTGCAGCCATTGAATGTAATGATGCGGACTGCTTTTCGGCTATCCGCATTGCGCATGATATTCTGATGAGTAAAAAGAATTAAACTATTCTACAACTTCAATCAGCACATTGGTTCTTTCGGTGAGCTGTCCGAGTGAAATTGCAGGCATGTTGTTGTTCTTCAGCAATTGTTCAATTTCGTTGCAGGCAGCCGGTTCTACGGCAATCAACAATCCACCGCTGGTTTGAGGATCGCACAGAAGCGACTTCCAGTCTTCGTTTCCAAGTTTTATATGGTGACCGTAACTATCCCAGTTACGTGTTGTTCCGCCCGGGATGCACTTTTGAGCTATATAATCATCGACCGGTGCAAAGCGCGGAATGCGATCATATTCAATAATTGCTGACAGATTACTTCCTTCGCACATCTCGCGCAAATGGCCCAGCAAGCCAAATCCGGTAACATCGGTCATAGCAGTGATGGCCGGATTTTGAGCAAATTCAGCTCCTATGCTGTTGAGTTTTATCATCGACTCTGTTGCAATACGACTGTCCTCGCAGCGCAGTTTACCTTGTTTTTCGGCCGTTGTCAGAATGCCGATGCCGAGCGGTTTGGTGAGATATAATTTACATCCTGCTTTGGCCGTATTGTTTTGTTTCATATTTTCAATACCGACGCGGCCCGTTACAGCCAGCCCGAAAATAGGTTCGGGACTATCGATGCTGTGACCGCCGGCCAGCATTATGCCTGCATTTTTACATGCCTGACGTCCGCCATCAACTACAATGCGTGCAATTTCAGGATCAATTTTTCCGATGGGCCAACCCAACACAGCTATGGCTACAAGCGGTTTTCCACCCATGGCATATACATCGCTGATGGCATTGGTGGCGGCAATCATTCCGAAATCAAAAGGATCATCGACAATGGGCATAAAGAAATCGGTGGTGCTGATAACCGCGGTACCATCGCCCAGATCATATACGGCAGCATCGTCGCAGCTTTCGTGTCCAACCAGCAGACGGGCATCGGCAGTCGTTTCTATCTGACTTTCGAGAATGGTGCTCAAGACTTTCGGCGAGATCTTGCATCCGCAACCAGCACCATGACTGAATTGTGTGAGACGTATTTTATTTTCTCCGTTCATATTCCTGCAAAATTAATTCAGTATTTTTTTCAGCATCGATGCTATCAGCAGAAATCATCAATACCTTTTTGTTGTCATGAAATTCGAGCCCGCGCCGGTACGCTTTGTCGTAATAGGAAAGTGAGAGGTAGGCAACGTCGTATAATTTCCCATCGTCGAGCCATTGCATTGCCTGATTGACATTTTGGCCACCCAGGCGTTTTGAAATTTTCAAAACCGAGTCCTTCAGATCATCGATGCTGGCTGCAGCGTAGTCCTGTACCAGATATTCAGCTCTGACATTGCGCGGAATGTCGAGAAAAAAAGTAACTGCATTGCGCATCTGCGAAAACAGGCTGGCAGGCAGCTGCACATGACCGATGTTGCGGCTTTCGTCTTCGAGCCACACAGGCAGCGCCGGATCAAAGTGTCGCCAGACATTGTACAAATCATTTTCGAATTGTTCGGTTGTGGGCTGAGGCTTTTGTCCGATGGCGCCAAATGCCGAGCCTTTGTGACATGCCAGCGCTTCAAGATCCACCGCCTGTTGTCCAAGCGCTGTAAGCATTTTGATAACCGGCGTTTTACCACTGCCGGTGTAGCCGCCCAGAATAATGAGCTGATGCTGTTTATTCCAATGATCATTCAGCAAACGGCGCCACGACTTATATCCGCCTGTAATAACCGACACATTTTGAAAACCATTTTCATGCAGATGTTCCGCAAACAGGCGGCTGCGCATACCGCCGCGCCAGCAATGAATTGTTACAGGTCCATCCGGAGCCACTTTGCGGACTTCGTCAATGAACCATTGTTTTTTCGGATTCGCATAATTATAACCGATCTGCATGGCTTCGTCGCGCGAGCGCCGTACATACACGGTTCCGATATGCGCCCTTTCATCGTTGCTGAACAACGGAACATTGACCGCACCCGGAATGTGACCCTGTGCAAACTCGCCCGGAGAGCGGACATCGATGAGCGGGGCGGGCAGAGACAAATAATCGTGTATGGAGATGTTTTGAATCACGATGTAAAAGTAGTGAAAGATAATTTAAGTAGCCAGTAGTCAGTAGCCAGTAGTCAGTAGTTATGAGTTATTAGTTATGAGTGATAAGTTTTAGCAAAGCGAAAGCTTCATCTACAACGGTGAACAGTGATTGGAGAACAGTGAGCTCTTGTTCTCTCCACAAATGAGTGCTGTTTTTCAATCATCCGTCGCGATGGATTCAGTAGACATTTGTATTTTCTTAATCATCAGAAGAGTGTGAATTACAATTCATGGTTACCTGAACCTGAAGCGATTGAAAATCAAAAATTTCTGTATCAGCATATCGTTTTTCAGACGCAATCTTATTTTACCTGATTTACCGGACGGATAAAGAATGATTCTTTTACCTTTTACTACATACACTCCTGAAACTCTCTTGCGGACACTGTCGTAATCAAAATCTGTTACAACAAAATACCAAAAAGTATAGTTTTTACAAAATTGCAAATAACGGCTGTCGGGATATCCTTTTGGCCTTTTTTCTGTTGCCAGATAAGTCCCGAACATTTCCGGCAGCTTGAATTGCCTGTAGTTTATTGAAACTTTTGACCGGTCAATATTTTTCCCATGTGACTCTATGATTGTAAAAGCCCTTGTAAAACTGAATTTCTGGCTCTCATTCAGCATTTGTGCTTTTTCGATAACCGAATAAACATCAGGGAACAGTGAATCACACATGCTCAGAAAAACAAGTGTATCACGCAAAGGATCATTCAAGGTTTCGTATAGTTGTTTGGAAATGTCGTTTATGTTGTATAATACTTTTTCAGAAACCTGAATATCATCGTATTCAACATTAAATAAATAACTATTGATGTACGCTTGAAGTGATACTATCAACGCGCTGTCTTTAGAAATCCCATAATTACATTCAGTCGTGTCATCGAAAATTCCCTGATAAATCAAACCTTTATAAAAGTTTGTTTTGGGATCATATTTCAGGGGGACATTCAAACACAATTCATCAATAACAGGTTTAGCCCGGTCATATCTTTTTTCTTTCAGATTAATGTACACGGTAACTGATGACGGATATGCAGAAGTTTGTGCAAAAGAAATAGTTGCACAAGACATAATTAAACAAATTGCCAGTACCTTTTTCATTATTTCAATTTCTTTAGCCCGATCGCATCCTGCCTGATTTCGCGACGCCAGCGGCGGCCATAATGTTTATCGAGATAGTTGAAAATTTTCTGATTATAGGCATGCTGGTCTTCGCCCGGAAGCCGCACGCAGCCCTGACTCAGAAAACGCACATGGTATTTTTGTTCAAAAAGACTGTCGCTGGCATTGGTTGTCTCCTGAATCAATCCACCCGGCAACAGAATGCGCATATTGTTTTTTAAAATATCGCGCCGTGCGCCCCTGGCATTGAATTCTGAAAGAATAACATGCACCGAGCCAGCGATTGAAGGCAGTTTTACAACAAAGGAAAAATCCGAAGTACATCGCTCAATGTCAATCAGAGTGTCAAGTGTAAGAGATCCGTAACAACGAATATTCAACCGGTACTGACCTGCATTCAAATTATCGAAATAAAAAACACCGGTTGAATCGGCCCATTTGTTTGTATTGAATGATGCATTTGAAAGGCAGGCCAAAAAGCAAGGCCCAAGGATTGAATTGTTCATTTCTATGACTTTTATTCGAACAATGCAATTGCTATCGCAAGTAAGAATAAACCGCACCGGCAGTAAAAACTGAACCCGCTCAGGATTACCTTCAATAATAGCAGGCGACCAGGGCTGCATGTCTTTCACCGCATTGAAGCATACCGAATCAAGAGAAGGATGCACTCTTTTATAGACACTTACATCTGTTACCATTCCATTGGTGTCGACTACAAACTTTGTAATGACAGTTCCTTCAAGATTATTATTTTTTGCATCCTTCGGATAGGTAATGTTTCGCAACAGCCAGGCGTACAAACTAT
>Ga0209639_1000842_pt1 | contig 37270 bp, 31 predicted proteins | sample EPASupsiteHSE605_FD_187268 | JGI IMG/M metagenome (GOLD analysis project Ga0209639, IMG submission 187268) | Bioremediated contaminated groundwater from EPA Superfund site, New Mexico - Sample HSE6-05 (SPAdes) (version 2) | ecosystem: Environmental > Aquatic > Deep subsurface > Groundwater >... | reverse complement strand
TTATCCAAGTGTTGAAAAAGCAGGTGATGTTTATGATATTTGCAATTGTCTTCATTGTGATTCTCTTTGTCAACTTCTTAATGATGATTCATCTGAGAGAGTTCTCTCCCTCCTAATACAAAACCAAGACCAAAACCATAATGATAGCATAGATTTATCCAAATATGAAAGATCAATTACTCAAAAGATAGATATATATTTGAAGAATCCAAGCTTCTGTTTGGTTTCTCTTCCATCATTATGTCGCATTTTTGCTGATTCTAATCAGACTTTCTCTGTATCTTCTTTAGAACCTTTCTTGATCGGATGTATGAAACATCATGGAACTGGTGCTCAACTACTTCTTAACAAGATCAAATACCAAAAGCCCTCAGATCTCTCTGAGCTCAACAGAATTCTCCGAATAATGTCTATTGAAGATGCAAATGATATCTATGAAAACACTAATCATGTTGTATCATCATTCCAAAGAGAATTTGAATCTTTAAGAGTTGAAAACAGGCAATTATCTGAGAGTATTCAACAAACTATTTCTGAGATGAAGAGAATATCGCAGAAATATGAACATTCTCTTAATGAGATGAATATTAGGCTGAAAGAACAAGAAAGTATTAATAAAAAGATGGATTCAGAGATCAATTCCGCCAAAGCGATAATAGGAGAACAAAAAAATATGATCCAAGAAAAAGATTCGACTATTGCCGAAAATATTAGGTTGTTACAAGCTAAAGATGCAGCTATTAACGAGAAAAATATCCAAATTCAAGCTAAAGATGATCAATTAGCCCAAATTAAGAAAAGATCCGAGTTTCCATTTCTGTCAGATCTGTTTTCAGGCATCTTTAATGGTTTATCTAAGAAACTTGGTAGAAATTTGGCTGATTCTAGTGATGTTGATGTAACAGCATCTAGCATCATGGATAGTCCAAATGGTCCTAAAAATGTTATGAAGAATGATGATAGTTACTGGCACAGCCAAGATATTCCCAATTCCTGGATTCAGTTTGATTTCAAACAAAACAAAGTATCAATTACATCCTACTCCTTGCATGTTTTTTATTGTCTCAAGTCATGGAAAGTTGAGGGATCGATAAATGGATCAACATTCGATATCATTGATAACAAAGTAGATACAATCTGTTTCAAAGACTGCGAGGGAAAATTTTATGATCCTAATTCCCAAAAAAACTTTTCAGTTCAACCTAACAACAAGTTTTATAAGATCATAAGAATCACATCAACTAGTAAGAAATGGAACAACAATGATCAATTCAATTTGTACCGTGTTGAATTTTTTGGATTTGTTCAATCTGATTAACTCAGTTTTCAAAGAATATATAGATTTTCCCATCTTCTCTAACAGATGAACAGGAATTCTACTGATAGAAATGATATTGTCTTAACAAAATCCTGCAATTTTAGTCATTGGGAAAACCAAGAGCTCTCCATTTTCTGGATTCATCTTGAATGAATACGAAATAATCAATTTTGTCAAGTCAAATCATCATTAAATCATCTTTGTTTATTAAGTTGATACTTCAAACTTCAATATCCATTACATCTTTAAGCCATTAAATTCTGTTTTTATACTCTTGTTCACTATATTACCCATATAATAATCAAGTTGATTTTATTCTTTCAAAAATTTTTAAAATTCAGTCAGAAAATGACTAGACAATGTTTCATTTTTATTAATGAATCACCATGATCAAAACGACTATTACTCATCATCTGAAAGTGATAATGATAATGAGCTGCTTGAGTTAAGGGAGATAAAGAAAGAATTTGAAAATGTGGAGGAATATATTTCAATTATGAATGATGCTGTTAATCATGAATGGATATTAGAAAAGAATGCAAAGAAATCTTTATCTATACAAGATCTTTTACTTGATTTCTATCATGAAAGTTCTTATAAGAAAAAGGATGTTGAGTATTACAATTGGATTACCAAATTCCCATGTCCCCACAATATTATGAAAGGAGATGGCATTGTATACAATAACCAGCGAGTTAATATCGGAGATACCGTGAAAATTGAATGGGAATTCGAAGATGTTTATCATTCAAATCTTCCAAGCAACTTTATTTTCATGAAAGGAACAGTATTTAGAATCGAAAATGATATAATTCATGCAGTATTTCCATTGAAGATTTCATTGTATCCACCAGATTTTGTGAATGACAAGAATACCAAACCGGAAAGGGTACAGTACTATGTAACTTTTAAACCATCAAAAACAATGATGATGAGAAAATTCGCAGCTGTCCATAGGCTTAAGATATTGGATAAGAGGATTTCAAATTTTATAATATGCAAATCTAAGCCAGTAGAAAAACTAAACTTTGTGTATATTGATGAAATGAGCAAAATCAACTTCTCTCAACAATCTGCAATTAAAAAAGCATTAGGTAATAATGTAACATTGATTCAGGGACCGCCTGGATGCGGAAAAACTCATGTGATCTCGGCTATAATTAAGCAACACTTAACAAACTTCCCAGAAGAAAAGATTATTGTTTGTGGACCTACCAATGTATCCATTGAAAACCTTGTTACAGCTATAAATGAAGCTATCAAACCAATTAATCAAGAGGCGATATGGTTTGCTAGTGAAGAAGCAGAGTTAAAATCATTAAAGAATTTAACAAATGTTCAAATGAGCCAGTCACTGTATAAAATGTTAAAAAATGTATCTGTAAATGGAAAGGAATTTTCAAAGCTGAAAGAAAAATCATGGGAACGCCCCCTATATCCTGATGAGAGAGCATCTCTTTCAAAACTAAGAAATCAGCTTGAGAATGAGATACTTGAAAGAAATAGTGTTATTATTTGTACTCTTGGTTCTTCTGGTAAAAAATTAATCAGGGATTTTGGATTTCCAACAGTTATTATCGATGAAGCAACTCAATGTCTTGAGCCCCTTTCGTTAATGCCATTATCAGAAAAAACAAGAAGGTTTATCTTGGTAGGTGATCAAAAGCAATTAGGCCCAAGTCTTATTGATTGTCCGGATTTAGTTAAAATTCATTATGACCGGAGTCTATTTGATAGAATGATTATGAAATATAATAATTCTTATAATTATGCTTTCCTTGATTGTCAATATAGAATGCATCCTACAATATGTGATTTTCCTAATAAACGATTCTATCGAGGTAAAATTCAAAATGGAATTAAGATGAATGATAGAACTGGTATTATTCCTCCAGTATCATTCATTGATGTAAAAGGGATTGAGAAAATTAACAATAAATCTTTCATGAACATTGAAGAAGCAAATCAAATAATGGGAATTCTGAGGAGTCTTTTTGAAAAAGGCATTATGGGTTATCAAATAGGAATAATATCTCCATATGGTGCACAAACAAAACTTTTACAACATAAAATCAGATTGATATCCAATTCTTCTGATGTAAAAATAGAATCAGTTGACAGTTTTCAAGGGAATGAAAGGGATTATATTATTGTATCTCTCACCAGAACTAATATGAGTAGTTTCTTTACATCACCAAGGAGAGTTAATGTTGCCCTAACAAGATCCAGATTAGGGCTTGTTTTAGTTGGAAATCTGTCTGCATTGTTAGCGAACGAAAGTATATGGACTGATTATTGTAAGTATTGCATCTCCAATAAGTTTGTTCGATCTCATTTAGGCACAATTGAAAAACCAAAGAAAGAAAAATTGGACATTAAATCACCAATTCTATGTCCTTTCGATTCAGGTGATAAGGGGCTCAAACTCAAGGAGATCCCTATTTCAATTACTGGAGGAAAATCAGTGATAATTTGGCCAGATAGTGGGACTGATATTGATCGCTTGAAATCATGGACACAAAATCTTATTAATATTGTATCATCAGGTAAGTATGTAACATTAGCTATGGAGGCAGAAAAAATATGCATACAATTATCCAGTATATTTGACGAAAACTATGATTTGTTTGGAGAAGAAAGAGATAATGTTCCGGAAATCGGAAACTGCAATGGTGTAATTATAATGTTATATCAAAAGAATGGCAAAAGTATGAGTGATGATACTATTTCAAAGGTTTTGTCTCCTTTACTCTATCATAAAAATGTTTCGATTGTAACATATGATGCAGCTTTCCGATTAGCTATTCTAAACGAGTTCAATATTAAGATGAATACAAATAGACTTTTTGATTCACATTCTGCCCTTATTCCAATCAATACTAATGAGAAAAATGAATTTTTTAAGGACCATAGTTTTTGTAATGCCATTGATGAGATTAAATGTGAAGATAGCCATACTGATAAATCTAAAGAGTGGGCAATGAAAGGACTTAAGACATTTCCAATGTATTATAACATGTTTATCATTAAGAACAGGCAGATCCCAAATATTTCAAATGCTTCAAAAATGTTTCTTGAATCGTGTGCAAATGATATTCCACTCATTGCATTAATTTGTAAAGATATGATTCAAAAAGGGTTAAGAGAAAATGCAATTTTAATGACTCAACAAAAACTAATCGAGTTTAGTATTCATTCATTTCCATATTTGTATAGACAATCATTGAATATGTGTCTTGATATTTCCGAAACTATTCAATGTTCATTGGAAACATCACATGATACTTCATATTTATTAACTTTATGGAAAAAGCACAATGATATCATTGAAATCTTCAAAAAAGAGCCAAGATACTATTTTGAAACACTGAGATTGAATAATAGCCACATTGATGAGATTAAATCCAGAATAAAGCTTGCAGAAAGAATCCTATTGGAGTCCCACCCACATGAAAGCATTATATATTCCAATATCAAACTTGTTGAACCATTAAACTACAATTTTGACCCATTCAAAGGGTTTATATGATTCTTAGAACCAGAATAATAAATATATCTATTAAATAAAATTTCATAATTAGGACAAACATAAAGAAATCCAAACAATGCAAATATTTTTTAAGCTCAGGTTGAGTCATTTATCCTACAAAAAAGATCTTTTGGTATAATCAACACACTGATTCTATGATAAAAAATAAGCTTTTTACCAAATTTCACAGGTTTAATCAATCATTCAGAAATATTAATGGAAATAATGAAGTAGTTTGACCTCATTCTATAGAATCATCACAAAAAAAATTTCAATTTGAAAAAATACATTTCACCCAATATGAAATGGTTTAGGATAGGTATTACATTGATCATCCAATATATACTTTTCACACTTCTCCAGGGTTGGATTATTTTCTAACAGTATTGGTAAATTCATTTGGGTTGATGCCAATATCCCTCTATGAATATACCAGAGGGTTATATCCCTCTAACGATAGACAACTTTTTGTTAAGTTTATTGTTAAACTATAAAAAATACAAGATGATACTAGTTTTTCACCATAATATTTGTCTTCTTTATCATATAATGATTCAGAATCATTAATAATTCACCTAAAAGCTTTGGTAAATCAACTTGGATTCAAATAATCCCAAAAAGGTTCAATTAATAACAATTATATTAGGCTCTATTATTCAAAAACATATATCAAAAGGAGAAAACAAATCGAAAACATGAAAATTGCTTTACCATGTCTTTCCCAATATTTTAGTGATGAAATCGAGTATAGAATTACCTGGTTTGCTACACTATGGAAGGGTAGCAGCTGGTGGACATATTATTTATTGTCTGATTGACAAAGCAATTCATAGAAGTCTCGGCTTGAAGGCTAAGAAAATAGAAGATAGTAACTTTATTGTCCTTAGAATTGAAAAAGAATTCCATGAGAATAAGTGTAATGTTCATGTATGAAATCAGACTAAAATGGCTATCCTTGTTCACATATTATTGCTCTATATAGCAGTATTTGTGATGATTTCCCTGTTTCATTGATGGAAATCATTTTGCATTCCCAAATCGTCAGAATGAAAGAGATTCTTTATTGAGATTCACCAAAACCATTTAAGGGAATTGTTAAAACAAACATCTTAAAATATAACAAATTGCTCCATATTTAGCAAAGAAATGTCAAGAAGGGCTGCATATTTGAGTGATTATGAAGAGGTTGAAAAAGAGCTGAATGGAATACTAGAAAAATATGGTCTTTCTCTTCCCTATTGTCCTCAAAGCAAGGAAAACATAGGGAAAAAGAGAGGAAGACTAAAATAAGTTAATACCTATTAAAAAATCCAGGGAAATAATCAAGAGAGCGCTTCAAGCAGAAGATTATATGATGAAGAATCATTCTTTGAGTAAAAAAATACTTCGTTTAGGGTTCAGTATCCTGAAAGATGCTGTTCATTTGGTTTTCCATCAACTGATTTGGAAATCACTGAAAAACTATTCCAATAAACTTAACAAAAAGTTGTCTATCGTTAGAGGGATATAACCCTCTGGTATATTCATAGAGGGATATTGGCTTGCACCCAATTCATTTTATACTTAAAACAGATATTTTGGAAAAAGATCAATTTTATTCCATAGATATCCATAATAGATTAATATTCTAGTAATGATGAATGAAACAAAATTTTAATGTCTCAGACTTTCATTTTACAAAATTTTACATCTCGCCAATCGATTTCTAACACAAACGCATACACAGTATCAATATTTAATTGCTATTTTAGGAGTATATCGAATTCTGGATTAAATGGTGGAGCTTTGTATTTGGGAGGTAATTTATTATTGGTTATGAAGATGGTTTTTGCTATCAGTTGCACTGCAAATTATGGTGGATTTGTATATTGTGCTTCACAAAGGTTTAATTTGACATATTGTTGTGGAGATAGGTGTATTGCTAATGAATTGGGTCAATTTGGGTTTCTTATCCCTTCAGGAGCTTCTCTTAATCATTTTAATATGTCATCAGTTCAAAGATCATCTCCTTTAAGGCAAGGAAAGTACTATCCAATAGCATTTCGGTCATCGGAGAACATAATTCATAATTTTAACTCTTCATATAACATTCTTGATCAGTGGGGCTCTGGACTTAACGCTCTTGGAGCAGTGTCGGTCACAGTTCAGTATTCAACATTTTCACAGTTGTTTGGGTTGTGTGTTATATTATTTAGGGATATAACAAAACCAGCATATTTTTCTTATTGCAATGTTGTAGATAATTATATTTATCAATCAGATAGGTACCCTGGAGTCATTAATTTTTGCTTATCAATGACAGTCAGTGATTGTGTATTGTATAATAACACCAACAACTTGTTTTTATGTGATGAAAAATCAACAAACACCATTAATGTATTAAGATCATACATCGAATCTTCAGCAGGATCTCTTGCTACAATTGTTAATCCGACATTGTTCCCAGTTAGCACATTTCCGAATAATCATGTAATGAATCAGAACTGCGATTTTAAAGCAGCTATTACATATGATATTAAGAAGAGTCCAATGATTATTACTTTAAGCCATATACTTTATCTTTAATAAAGTTTTATTTGCTAACGAGATAACTCTGTTCTTGTTACAAAATATATGGATAAGATTAGGATTATTATCATTAAATTCATATTAAACAATACTTCAGGTAATTTTTTACAAATGGTATTGTCTTTCGTTCTGATTTTTTTCATCTAGGTCGCTATTTCTGCAACAAATAATTTTATGGTGTAAATTCAACTCAAAAAGTGATTTTATAACGATTTATGAATAAACCATACAAATTGATTCCTCACAACATTCCTCACATAACATGACTCAGCCAACCACAAGCTTGTTGTACAATCAGGAAAAAGCGGGATTACAAGCTAATCCAGAGCAGATTGCTAATAAAATAGCTCAAATATCTAAAGAAACTAAGTATTATGAATTGCAAAAGAGCAGATCAAAAAACATAGATCATCAAATATCTCAATATAAAGATAAGATCAAATCAGCATCACAAGCCGAACTTGATTTTTCTTTGATGCAGGTTGATTGTTTTATTGATGGCTTGAAGAAGAAGTATTCTTTGAACAAACATTATCTTCATGCCGATTTGGATGCTTTTTTTGCATCAGTAGAGGCTTTGGATGATCCATCATTAATTGGAGTACCATTTGCTGTCGGAGGGTCAATTCGGCATGGGGTAATATCAACATCATCATATGAGGCGAGAAAATTTGGAGTGAGATCAGGAATGGCTGTTTTTATTGCAATGAATCTTTGTCCTGAACTCAAAATTGTTGCACATCATGGAGATAGATATTCAGAAATGGGACGTCTTGTAAGAACTGTGTTTGCCAAATATGATCCTAATTATGTGTCATTTAGTTTAGATGAAGCAACACTCGATATTTCTCCTTTGGTTAATTCTGAGAGGACTCCATATAGTATTGCCAAGTCTATACAAGAAGAAGTATTTGATTTGACCAAATTAACAATCTCTCTTGGAATTGGACATTCAAAAATGTTATCCAAGATGGGAAGTGATATCAATAAGCCAAATGGGATTTATATTTTTCCATCTGATCATACTGAGCTATTACAGGTTTTATCAAAAATGACTATAAGAAAAGTACCTGGAGTTGGTGGGGTATCAGAACATTTATTACATGGCTTAGGTATACAAACAATTGGTGATGTGTTTGAAAAACGGGGTATTATTTGGTATGTGTTTAGACAAGTTTTTTGCAAGTTTTTGTTTTCTTCTTCATTAGGTGTAGATAATGAGTCTTTTTCAACAACAGGACCCCAGCAATCAATCAGCAAAGAGACCACATTTGACAGCAATTCTGATTTATCAGACTTAATGGGGATTGTTGACTATTTATCAAATAAGGTTTCAAAGAAAATGCAAAGAATGGGGATTGCATGTAGGACTGTTACTGTTAAGTTTAAAGATGAGTTTTTCCAAGTGTTTTCCAAATGTTATACTTTTGATCATGATACAGCAAGTGTTCAAGAAATAACAAATGCAGCATTGAAAATCTTATTGGATGAAAGGAAAATTAAAATACAAAAACTCAGGTTATTAGGTGTTAGAGTATCCAATTTGGTTCAGCCGGGAGAAAAAAGGCAAGTATCACTAAAACAATGGACAGTAAAACAAGATCCTATATCTTCCCCTCCAAAAATCATTGAAAAACCAAAAGAAAAACCAAAAACAAAACTATTTGACTTTTTTGGGGAATTATCCAAAATTGAAAAGAAAAAACTATGCGATGCTTGTTAGACAGTTGTATTTTTATTAAAATAATAGAATAAAAGATAATCTTATTTAAATGAGTTTCCATCAAATTCCGGTTTGGAGGGAGACATTAAAAAACTAGCATTTGGAGTTGTAGGTGACATTAAATTCCCAAAAGCTCCAGGAGTCACTTGAAAACCAGGTATTGGTGAAGTTGGCGAAAACAAAGTTCCTTCCGGTTGTGGTATATTAGGTGTATTGAAAGCAAAAGGAGTAAATGGAATTTGTGTTGGTGATATTAAACTTTGTTCCTGGTTTGGAAGTGGAGATGCATTTGAGTCTGGTATTTCTATAGGAGGTGGTTTATTAGTCTGATTTGATGTCATGATTGGGGGCGGTCTTTCTTTTTGTGCTTTGCTAGTTTTATGAGCCCTTTTTGAAGAATCAGGAAGGAGAACATCGTTACCTTTATCATCAATATGTATTCTCTTTGATATTGAAGAATTCCATCTATTCTTTATAGCATTATCTGTCCTACCTGGCAGCATTTTGGCAATAATTGACCATTTCCCACCAAGTTTTTGATGCTGGTCAAAAATCCGCTGATCTTCTTCGGGAGTCCACGCAACTTTTGATACATTGGGATCTAAGTGATTAAACCATCTTTCTCTGCATTGCTTCGAGGATCTCTGAGGAATTATTTGAGTTATTCTAGGCCAACTCCTCGGCCCATTTTTACTCACAAAATCAAGAATCATTGAATCTTCTTCTGCACTAAATGGCCCTTTTGTTATAGAAGGGTCTATACACTTTTCCCATCTTGCTGCAACCTGAGAAGCAGTTCTCCCTGGTATATATGAGGCTATTAAAGCCCACTGTTTTCCATGCGTATTAACTAGTTGACGTAGAGTTTCATCTTCCTTTTCATCCCAGTTGTGTCCCATCTCAACGTTAATTAATCTTTTTTTTGAATGTTTTACAATAAATAAACATCTGAAAACTCAAAAATATACGTTATTAACTAAATTTGGCGGGCAAAAGTGAAGGGAAAAAATGATGGTAAAAAGACGATTATGATAAGTTTGATATAAAAGTGCCACTTAATGAAAATAATTATAATAGATGTCTTTGGTAAGGAGTATATCCTAGAAATGCCCTCATCTGTCGCTCTTTCTGAAGTAAAGCAGAATTTTCAAGCCACTTACGGCTATTATGTAAAAAATTGTGGTTTTTTCCTTAAGAAATTCGAATTAAAAGATAACTCTACGCTCAAGGAGACAATGATCAAAGATAATGAAAAGATAGTGATGATTGATTATTCCCTATTTCCAACCCAAGATTTTCCAAGTCACCCAGGAGGAATGGAATTACATGGTCCCAAATTCGAACAGTTCCTTGCAGAGATCCCCCTACAACGCCAGGAGAGATTCCGACCAGTCAGAAATCGATACTACATGCAATAGAACCATTGAGGATATGTAAAAAAACGAATACATACGTTTTTAAGGGTGTCATCATTCTGATATACGTTTAGTATTTTGGATGAAGAAATCTCTCCAAAGATCAAGGAGTGAGAACATCTCTGGCAACATTCCAGAAACGAACAGTCAAGCTGAAAAGAGATGGGAATTAGATGATTTTGAAATCGGAAAGCCTCTTGGAAACGGAAAGTTTGGGAGAGTTTATCTGGCGAGAGAAAAGAGGTCTAAATTTATCGTAGCATTAAAAGTACTGGATAAGGAGCAGGTTAAAAATGCAGATGTTGGACACCAAATTCGGAGGGAAATCGAAATTCAATCACATTTGCGACATCCTAATGTTTTGCGAATGTATGGTTATTTCTATGATTCAAAGCGAGTTTATTTAATAATAGAGTATGCCCAAAACGGGGAGCTTTTTAAGCTTCTTCGTAAGAGTGAGAAATTTGATGAAAAAACATCAGCCAAGTATGTTGTGCAAATGTGCAATGCAATATCATACCTTCATTCCAAACATGTAATCCATAGAGATATAAAGCCAGAAAATATTCTTATTGGTGAAAATGGAGAGTTGAAAATCGCCGATTTTGGATGGTCTGTTCATGCAGTTTCTTCAAGAAGATCAACACTATGTGGAACACTTGACTATTTATCACCTGAAATGGTTGAAGGGGAGGAACACGACGAATCCGTAGATGTATGGAGTTTAGGAGTACTATTGTATGAGTTTCTTGTAGGGGCACCTCCTTTCGAGTCACCTGGACAAAAGAATACAATTGAAAGAATTAAACAGGTTGATGTCACTTTTCCAGAGTGTATTTCTGAGGGTGCTAAGGATTTGATTCTTAAATTCCTGCAAAAAGACCCATCGAAGAGAATATCTTTAGTTGAAGCAATCAATCATCCCTGGATAAAAGCTCAGTTGGATTGAGTTTTATCTAAATGACGATCATATCGTATAATGTAAAGTAAAATGTTTCAAGGAGTTCTTTATGATTTTCATCCTATTTATCAGGAACAATATACGAATCAGACACAATTGCTTGATACTACAGTTGAAGAAATTAAGAAGCTTCGGAAACCACCTAAATATTCGACAAAAGCTCTAATAATTCAAATTGCGCTTTTTATCATAATTGGTATTCCTAGAGCAATTATTTCTTTCACATTTGCCGTTATTGCAGGTGTTATATTTATAGTTTTGGTTGCTTTTTGGAGGGCTTTTGGTAATCCTCCTCAGTTCCGAAGATTTTTAATGGTGTATTGGGTTTCATTTTCACGCATACTCCTGTTTTTATTGGGAATTGTGCATATCAATTTTCATGGAGAGTATGATACCGAAAGCAGGTTTTTGGTGGCAAATCATGTTTTCTTTTTTGATTCCTGGTTATTTCTACCTTTCTTTCCTCGTCCATTGGATAGGAAGGAAATTTTTTCGCTTCCTTGCTTGAGAGAAATGTGCGATGTGTTTGGTGGAATTGCGGTTGATAGGTCAAAAGCATGCGGGCTTACAAAAGAGCTTATAAAGAATGCCGAAAACCCACATAAGCCCCAAATTATTTTAATGCCAGAGGGTTGCAACACAAATGGTGAATATATGCTGCGATTCCATCTAGGTGCATTTTTATCAGATCTTCCAGTCCAACCTGCAGCAATCAGATATACCATGTGGGGTACGAATCGCAAAATCTCTCATATGTCGTTCTTTCAAGATCATATCAAACAATGGATGGCATTCTTAAGCATTCCTGCTATTACTGTTGATGTTCAATTTCTTGAAGTAATGTCGATTAAAGCTGGATCAGACAGTGACCCCAGAAAATTTGCAGATTCTGTATCTATGCTGATTGGTAATAAACTGGGTGTAAAAGTGTATAATATGACCTCTAGCCCCTTGTTCAAAAACCCCAAGATGTCAGACTAATGTGAATATGAATTATAAACATAGAACTTCTCTTAATACTTATATCTTTTTACTTATTGCATTAAAACACACTTTATTTCTTATCACGTAAAGACATGATAAGTCTTTTCAAATTTGCGATTGCAGGTATTAAAGCATCTTCACATTCATCAACATCTTCATTGTATTGACTGGCTGATTTATCAATTGAAAAATAGCATTTCGCAAAATCGAGTAATTTGATTTCGAATTTTTGTGGATTTTCCTCATCATAAGCAAATAATACAGAAGCAGAAAACAATCTTGCATTGTGCTTATTACGAAGATTAACAAGTGCTTCCTCAATTTTGGATAATTTTTCTTCGAAATATGGAAGCATATCTTTGAAATGGAAAAAATCCTTAAAAAAATGATTAAGTTGTGATTCGTTGGCAACATTGCCCCATTTTCGGTCAACATAGTTTACATCCTCAGTCAGAGGCCATTCTTGAGGATTGGAACTCCTCCATATTGCCGCTCGAACTCTGAAGAACAGAGATTGTGTTGTTCCAGTCACACATTTCCTTTTCATTCTTTCCTTTTTTATTTTATCAGCACCGAGAGCCCACGTTCTTATCCCTAATTTTACATCAAGGACAGCGGGCTTCGAGAAGCCGTCTGCAATATCATGCATCATTAAATACACAGGGGAATTCAAATCAGGGCTAGAAATATCCCTAGAGATCCGCATTCTAACTTCAGGTGTTTTAGTCATATCGCTACCTTCAACATAACTCGCAACACCTTCAATAGTAGGAACCAGATCAGGAGGAATGTATTCACATAGATTCTGGGAAAATTGTTGATAAACGCTTAATTCGTTCATAATCCGGCATTTTTTGGCTATGACTCCTTCTTTAAAAGGAATTAGCACCCCCTCATGCCCAAACAGCTTAAATCGAAGCTGTGTGTTGCGACTATAATCAGGATGTAAAGTCACTTGTTCCATCATTTTATTAATAACTTTTTCTGAGGGGGAATTTTATTTCGTTTTACTTTATAATTTTCAATCGAATATTTGTAAACATTTCAAAAAATAAGCAATTTAATAACTGACGATGCCATCATTATCAATAAAATGAATAATGATGAGGGTTAATTTTGAGAATGATATCACAAAATAATTCTGAAAAGATTCGATAATTGAAATTATGACGTTAATTTTATCGGATTCTCGAAGCACTAGTTTTTGTGGGTGAGTCATTATTTGAATTTATGCTTTATAGGTATAGAAAAAAGTATAAAGAGTATTCTTCATAGTTTTTGATTGTTCATTACAGATAGTGGAATCAAAATTATTCAAGGTCAATTTCATTTTTTCTCCAATAATCTCAGAAAAACAATAATTTGTTTCAAATATTCCCTATTTTCACAAAAATCGAAAAGAAGAATCATCGCTACGTATTTAAAACATTTCAAAGCATGTTTTCACTTCATTTTTTGCAATGTCCACTACTATGAAGGGATTTGCTTTATTAGATCATGAAAAAGCTGGCTGGGTAAACCATCCCATACCTGAATGTAATGATTATGATGTTATATGCCGACCAATAGCATTGTCACCATGTACCAGTGATGTTCATTGCGTTGAGTGTGCCCGGGCAGCAATTCCAAATGGTGTGATCCTTGGACATGAGTGCATTGGCCAAGTTGTGAAAGTTGGGAAATGTGTAAAAGACTTTAAGAAAGGTGATAAGGTTATTGTGCCAGCAATTACACCTGATTGGGGTGCTAAAGAATCACAACTTGGATTCCACCAGCACAGTAATGGTATGACAATGGGAATTAAATTTTCAACAGTTAAGGATGGAGTAATGGCTGAGTACTTCCATGTTAATGAGGCTGATGCAAATCTTGCTCATCTTCCTGATGGAGTTGATATGGCTTCAGCTTTAATGACTGTTGACATGATGACAACTGGTTTTCATGGTGCCGAACTTGCCGAAATTCAATTTGGTGATGTGGTGTGTGTAATTGGTATTGGGCCTGTTGGTTTAATGTCTGTTGCAGCATCCAAACTTAGAGGCGCATCAAGAATATTTGCAGTTGGAACCAGACCAAAATGCATTGAAATTGCAAAAGAATATGGTGCAACTGATATTATCAATTATAAGAATGGCCCTATTGCTGAACAAATCATGAAGTTAACCGATGGACAAGGTGTTGACAAGGTTATTGTTGCAGGAGGTGATTGTGATACATTTATTGATGCAGTGACAATGGTTAGACCAGGAGGAGTTATTGGAAACGTTAATTTCATTTCTGAGGGAGACATTGTTAAGATTCCAAGATATGCATGGGGACTTGGTATGGGGCACAAGAAAATTAATGGTGGCTTATGTCCTGGAGGAAGAGTTAGAATTGAAAGAATGCTTAGCCTCATTCAATATGGAAGAGTTGATCCTTCAAAACTCATAACCCATCGTTTTGAGGGTCTTGATTCCATCGAAGATGCATTTTATCTCATGAAACGCAAACCAGGAGACTTAATCAAACCAATGGTCACAATCAAATACAATGATTAGTAAAGGTCACCTTAATTCAAAAATATTTATGCCATGTGAGCTAAAATTATTTTCCTATGAGTCAAAATTACAAGAGTGAAGCCTTTAATAAGAACAAAAAGCATGAAGATAATGATAATATTACCACAAATTCATGTGTTATATTCTTTGACCAAATGCAATTAATAATTGCTGGTTCAAATTATAGTATTGACACAATTGTTTTAGGAATCGACCCATATTTCCTTGTAGATCATATTATTTCTGATTTCTCAAATAAGTCAGATGATATTTTGATATCAATTCTAAATTCATGCATTTGCAGCAAGATAATTTCGAGTACATTCTATCTAATTCAGGTTTTAAAAAGGCTTGTTAAGATAGGATATCCCGGATTTTTCAAAGTTTTTACCGAAACAAATGCAAATAATTATATAAGTTCAGTTCTTGTTGAGAATTCATATGGGTTTTCAAAAGAAGTTATAATAGAATTTGCACATATTTATTGTTCACTCCCTAATATTGAAATTGATGCATGTTCATTTTTTTTAAAGCTTGCAGAAATCGATATGAAAGTGGCCTCTGTGTCTGTTATTAGGGCATTGCTATTATTTGGATTATCTTTAATGAAGAGTTTTCCGGAATATGATCTGGTTAAGAGCGTTATCACCTTTTCATATTGCCTCCTTGATTTTCCAAAAAAAGAATACCTCAATGAGGTTTTTGATTGTTTATGCTATCCTCTTGAGGAATATCCAAATGATCTCAAAGAAGATATTCTGAATTTTTATCCAGAGAATATTATTCCTAAGCTTAATGATGATAAAAATTGGTCAGAAAGCACAAAAAGGATAAATTTGGTAAGTAGAGTTTTTTACATATTAATGCCCAGGAGGTTTGAGTGTCAATGTGCTTTGTTAGAAAAAATTGCTAAAACAGTGGAATATCCAGATAATTTCTCACAGTTTTTCAATCTTAATTATGTGATTTCTATACTCGGAGAAGTCCTTTTATGCAATTATAGCCATCTGAACAACGTAATTGAGGAGAAGAGGATACTAACATTGCTTTTTGGTTTAAATAAAGTGATTCGTTTTTTACAAAAAAGCAATGTGTGTTCATATATATGTAAGCACATTGTTGCAAATCCAGGCATATATCAGGACAAACTTGTTCATTTGGCACTTGAAGCATTAATGAGCCTCAATGAGGGATTTGAAGGTTCTGTATTCAAGTCATTATGCGCGCTAATAGATTACAACATCACATCAGGAAATTCAACAAATTCAAAAATTATTTTCGAATTCTTGAATAGTGTGGATGACTCATTGAAAGAGACAGAAACCTTTGGTATTTTATATAATCGTTTCATAACCGAAACCGAAACGTGACAAAAACATGAAGAATAAAAAGACTATTCATTACAAAATTCCGTATCCCACTCTGAGCGAAAAGGAGTTTATTCAAATGCTAGAGGGGGTTCTCAGACATAGAGATAATTTAATCAGATATGGGACACCATTTCCTCCAGAACAGCCAAATTCAGAGCAAATCGCTCAACGAAAAAACGAGCTTGATGCACAAATCAACGAGTGCAAAGCAAAAATCAAAGATCTGGAAGATTCTAAAGAAAGGTATAATCTGTTACTCAGAACTATTCACGAGGAAGAATCCCGAGTGAAAGATGAACAGAAGAAAAGAACCACTAACAGGCCTGAGTCAACTGTCTCGTATCTCCAGACCCACTGATGTTCGTAAACCCAGTTATCCATGGATAACACGATTATCTTGTCACTTTTCTAAAACGATGAGTTTTCACCTCAAATTTCGACTTTTTCTGGACTTTCATCGTTAGATTTTACGGCCAATGGTCACTTCACTTTCTATGCTTGATTCATATATCCAGCAGCTTGAATCTTTCGAGCCAAAGATTTGCACATATGGTGGTGACTGGCTCCGCACATGGGACATGAATGATGAAACCCTCAAATCCACTCTTTATGCCTCATGGGCTCTCGAAGAACTTGTCCAGAATAATGTTAGCTGCCGCATTTTCAATTCTGGCCTTTCTGCCTCAATCTTCCGCGATAACTCAACTCGTACTCGTTTCTCATTCATGAGTGCTGGATCTATGCTTGGTTTAACACCAGCTGATCTCGATGAAGGCAAATCACAAATTTCCCACGGCGAAACAACCCGCGAAACAGCTACTATGATGTCTTTCTTCACAGAAGTCATTGGTATCCGTGATGACCTTTACTTAGGTGCTGGCCACAAGTATATGGTTGAAGTTGCTGATTCTATCACTGAATCCCACGAAAAGAAGGTCCTTCACAAGCGCCCATGCGTTGTCAATCTTCAATGCGATGAAGATCACCCAACACAAGCTATGGCTGATCTTTCTCACCTTGTCAAGCATTTCGGTTCTCTTGAAGCTCTCCGCGGCAAGAAGATCGTTATGTCCTGGGCTTACTCTCCAAGCTATGGCAAGCCACTCTCCGTTCCACAAGGCTTCATTGCCCTCCTTTCCCGTTTCGGATGCCACCTCACACTTGCTCACCCAGAAGGCTATGACCTTATCCCAGAGATTGTTGAAATCACCAGACAAAATGCTATCAAGAGCGGTGGTTCATTCCAGATTTCTAACGACATGAAGGCTGCCTTCGTTGGTGCTGATGTTGTTTATCCAAAGTCATGGGCTCCAATGTTCATCTCTGCTCGCAGAACCGAACAGCTTAAGAAGAAGGATTACGATGGTCTTAAGGTCACAGAGAAGGAATGCCTTGAACTCAACAAAAAGTTCATCGATTGGCAGACTGATGACGCTATGATGGCTACCACAAACAAGGCTCTCTACATGCACTGCCTTCCAGCTGATATCAGTGGTCTTTCCTGCGAACGTGGTGAAATCACCAACGAATGCTTCCAAAAGCACAGACTCGATACCTACTTCGAGGCTGGCCATAAGCCATACATCATTGCATCAATGATCATGCACTGCAAGTGCAAGTCAGTTGCTGCTGCTATTAAGGGAATCAGAGCTCGTAATGAAAAGAACCAAGACTTCTAAAAAGTTCCCATAGTTGATTTTATTATGAATGTTTCTCTCTCCAGAATGGTCATTACCTCTTTGGCTTCTCCTATTTTTTCCAACTCGCATTCCACTTGTTTAGCTCACATTCGTGTTCATTCTTCTGATTTTTCCAGGTTTTTTCAGCCTTCCTTATATTCTAATAGTAATTTGAAACTTTGTTCATTATCTAACAGATTTTCTTCGTTTTTATCCGCAGCTATTCATATAGATACAGAGAGGATTAACCAATCAACATATTCTGCTCCATTATCCTTCTATGATCAATCATCAATAACAATCATCAAGTGCAAATTCCTCAAATGTGTCTCTCAAAATCCTAAGGGAGGAGGAGCAGTTTTTTGTAGAGGAGTTTCTGGTGAATTGATTTCTAAAGAAAATGGATTTGTTGAGTGTTTTGCTAGGCAACCATATGCCAGTGGTGGAGCTTTTTGCTTTTTGGATGGGATTGCGAATATCACACACGAAAGGAATTGTTATCGATGGTGTTCTTCATCAATGAACGGACAAGCCATGCATTTTCGTTCAGTTCTCTCAGGTCTTTATTTGAATTATGTGAGTACATCTGATTGTCCTGATAGCAAAATGTCACTGCAAACAGCAGCTTTATCAGTTACTACAAAGTGTGAACTATACAATCTGAATATCACGAATGGAGTTGGATTCGATAACCCAACAATTGCATTAAGATGCCCAAAGGTTATTGCTATAAATGACATTACATTCATTAATAATACTTGTGACAAAACAGGGAGTATTTACTATATAGCAATCCACCATGATCTATCTCCAATTACATTCCATAGATGGAATCTTGTTGGATGTTATGGAAAAATGAACTATATTGGGCTATTTTCTGTAGGCGATGAACTGATTCAAAGAGAGTGTGTGTTTGTTAAAGGCCCTGAAAAATGGATTTTTATGGCAGCCTGTGGTGATGTTTCAATAGTTGATTGTGTAGCTGATAATCCATTTGAAGGAAAATCAAATCCACAGGCAAGAATTGATGTATCTCGATCAAAAGTATCTTCAAATCCTATTCTACGAAAACTATCCATAGTCCACCTCCCTGCATGTGCACACCAAGCACCTAATGGCTCTCCCTCTTTTCTAATCCCATCTTCAATAATGGTTAAACCATTATTCATATCCATTGGGATTGTGGTGTTCGCGTGTTTAGTGGGCATATTAATCAGTAAGATATTGAAAAACAGAGAGGAGAAATACATAGAGCTAGATGTCCCAGATATCTTGGGCGACGAGTTTTTTGACGTTGATCAAAAATAAAATGCTTCTATTCTTTACCTGCGGCTGTCTCTCAGTTTGGTGGGATTTTAAAAACCCTTTGTTTGATGAAATGGTAGAAAAATCCATTAAAACTCCTATATTTGCTCTTCTTTATTCGCCGTCATGCAGCCATTGCAAAGGACTTCCAGAATTGCTGAGAAATTTGAGTGCTCAAGACCCAGATAGGACTGATGTTATGTTTACTACAGTTAATTGCAACTATATGTCTCATTGCGCTCATTTCCACATGAGCGGAACTCCATCAATTCAGATGATCATAGGTCCAGATCGAATATATTGGCCATCAACAAATGAAAGAGATCCCGTTAAATGGGATGCTTTTATAAAGCACTATACCAACTATACTATTAAGGAGATTTCTTCTGAGCTTGAACTTAAAGAAATGGCATCTGTTGCGAGTCAGGGAGCATATTTCCATGTTGAAGTTAAGTCTAAAAACGATCCATTGCTGATTCACATACAGTCTATTGTAAGAAAATTCATAATTTTCCAGTGCAATTTCTCATTTAGGGTGAATAATAAGATAAATCAGACAGAAATATATGCTTATAGATCACCAAATTGCTCTATTAAATATCAAGGGCCTTTGGACATTTCAAATGTTGAAGAATTTATTGATAAGAACAAATTTGGTGTATTGCACCAATACCGGTACGCTGAATGGATTGCAGAGAATAAGAACCAAAGGACAATTACTCTATTCACATACGATGTAATAGATAGTAATCAAACGGAGACACTTATTAAAATGTCTCAAAATAGATGCCGAACAACAAGTGTTGGGTGGGTGGCTGCGAAAACCACAAAGGAACTCATGAGGATTACCAAGATAAATATGACCGAGCTTCCCTCTATATTAGTATCGAATCGAGCTACAGGATGCTCATCAATACATTCAGATGATATTGATTATCTAGAACGATCCGGATCAATTCAAACCTCATTGAATTCGCTTCATTGCATGAATAGGTTTAAAGGAATGTGGGCAACAGAATTGATCAAACAAAAACTAACAGGAAAATGGATTGCGTTTATTATGTTCGTCTCAGGGCTTGCTGCAGTTATTATTATTAGAATATCTGATACTTATCCTTCAAAAGAAGAGTAAACAACTTGCGTTACAAATATAATGTATTCAAAGTGATTTTGAGTGGTCGACCATATAAATTGAATTCAAATACATCAGGACAAAAATCCAGATTTTATAATGGATAGATGGCAATGGGTTGATGCCTTTAGAAAGATTGATGTACCCACCGCAACGGTAATGAATATGGACGAAGAAAACTTTAAGAAATGCTGTGAATTTCTTGTTGATTCAGGAATGGCCCCATCTTCATATCTCCCAAAAACAAATGAACAAAAAGAATTGGAAAAAGTTATAGAAGAAGCCAATAGAATCAAGTCAAAAAGAGGGATTTCTTCATATAGAATCAATCATGGAGCAGCTTCAAGGCTCAACAGAAATGAGGAAACTCCAGATTCTATTGGAGTCGAAAAGAGCAATGCATCTGTTAAAGATATTCAAGACATGGAATATGCAAGCTATGTTAAAGAAGAAATGAAAAAAAATGAAGAAGAAAGGAATAATGAATTGCGGGAGATGAAAAAAACATATGAGGACACAAAAAAATCCGATTTAGACACCAAAAAGAAAAGAGAAGCCCAAGAATTGGCCGATTTACTGCCTCCTGAACCGGCTAATGGCATTCAAATTGCTTTTTCATTACCAAATCGAAAAAGACTTTTAAGAAAATTCGAAGCTTTTGATCTGGGGAGTAAGTTGTATACATATATTGCTGGCCAGGACGAAATGTACAACGCTCAGCATAATTTACTAGATTATGAGCTTAAATTCGCTTTGAACAAAGTAGTCCAAAAAGAATTCACACTTGAAGAACAGGGTATCACTAATAGAACTCTGATCAATGTTATCGTAAACGATTAAATAAATGTTTTCTCCCTTTCAAAGAGTTGTAATTTTTGTTCCATTAGTGCTTCTATTTGCCTCTTATTCGTGGGGAACAGTGTCAGCGCAACCTTTATTGCCTATTAAAATGATACGTCCATTTTTCCAGTACTTCTTTTATAAGTATATTATGAATATTCCTCCCTGGAACCAATATCAGCAGATTCTGCAGGTTTTCTTAGAGGAAAAAGATTTGAAGTATCTTGCAGTTCCACCAAAATTGGGTGGACCGAAAAATCAAGTTGTTTTTGTTGTTTTAGGTATTTCTTTAGTTTTCGTTCTGATTCTCATATCTATTCCATACAATCCATCTCAGTTTATCGGATATATAATATACACAAGCAGCATTTTTGGATTCGCTATGTCCATGAATGATTACTACAATGTCTCCTATTTTCAGATGCCGCCAGCTATATACGGAGCTATCATTTCCAATATTGTAGCCATTGTTACAATACTTAAATAAATGAAAGAACGAATATTTATTTCTTGATTTCTTGAATTGTTTGCCAGGTTGCACATACTGCAGCAACGAGAGCAAATGCGATTGTGATAAAGGCTTGGATTGTCCTATACCACGGGCGTTCTTTGACTGCAGTCAAAAAGAAAAGAGTTGGAGCCAAAATGGCTACAACAGGGATTAACAAGCCACCAACAATATTGAAAAAGATCACAATATTACTTGATGAGCATGCAAAGAATCCAGATATTCCACAAAGTACGAAGCCTAAAGTGTACCATCTAAGGTTTGTCATTGGTGTATCTTTCCAGAAGAATGCATTAACAGAATTTCGAGCTGCCCATATGACAAGTGGTGATGAAACTAACAAAATGATAACCACTCCAAGTGTTGCAATAATAGTGAATGGATGCTTTGGATTATACAACTCAAGAGCAGAGCTGGGCTTTAATGAATTAAATTTATCCAAGTATGTAAACATTCCAAAGGCACCATAAAGGAAGAAACATGATAAAGCAGTGAGTCCTGCAAGTTTTCTACCTCTTCGAACAGTGCAAACCTTAAGATGCTCCAATGTTGGGAATAAATTAATGATACAATTATAAGACATTGCATTAATTCCAAGCGCAGTGATCAAAATATTCCCATCATATTTGAAGAATCTAATCTCATGATGAGGATCAAATCCATATTGTCTAGTATCTTTAATCATCCAGTATGCTGCGTGAGCAATCAGCATCAATATGAAGCCACTTCCAAATGTAGCGATTGGTTCCAATTTCGCAATTGATTTAAAGCAAGTCATAGGAAATGCAAGGCCAAATGTGACTAACATAATCCAAAACACGTCAGATCCTAAAACCTTACCCTTTATCCCTATTGTTCTATTAAGAAGAACACCATTCCAAAGGCAATAAATCATGCATGAACCAACTTGGACTAAAAATATAATCAAATCAATAATCCATATGTGCTTATCTGTGTAGCAGTATGTGAAAAGCCCACGATAGTCGTAGCATTTCGTCTTGTATGCGGCATCAATCATCATCCAAAATGTACCAAGCGAAATCAGGCCAATGATAAGTGATAGAGAAATGGCAAACCCAATACCAAGTTTGTAGCAATAAGGAACCATAAGAGTGCCAGACCCAATTGCAGTATTCAAAAGAATCTGTATGGTCCCAAACATACTGGAATCCCCTGGAACAGGAAAATTAAACAACTTATCATCAAGATATGAGTTAAGGTTGCTCTCATCGGCGCCTTGACTGGTGTCCAGAAGTGGGGCACCATCTATATTATCCATCGTCTGGTTTACCCGTAAAGCACAATAACCTGAGATAATCGTTTGCGACTGTTACAATGTGTTTATATCAGTTCAATTTTTCAGTGAGAAATGAGCGTTTTAATCTGAATTTTGTAGTTTCTGAAACTGTCATAAATATATGAAATATTAATAGAAAATTGTGATTGATTAGAATTTCGTCATATAGTTTATTTTAATGGCTCTTCTTACGTTGTTTTGTCTTTCGGTTTCGATTAGCGATTCCGATCCTCTTGTAACCCAGGAGTTAGTTGATTCGATCAATAACGATCCTCGATCCAGCTTCAAAGCCACTCTTTATCCAAAATTTGCGAAAATGACTGTTGGGGACGCTAAGAAGTTCCTTTCACCTGTTAGACGCAGTGCTAACAACAAGGGGTCCGCCGTGCCTGTTGGTGCTAATGAAAACTTCTTTAATCCTTTAGATCGACAAGTTGTGACTGGAATATCTCAGCTCAAACAATATGGATCTGATGGTACTCACAAATTTGCTTTTTCTAGTCCTCCTGCTAATTATTATGAATGGTTACAATTCCCTGTTTATGATGCCTCAATGCTTTGTTCATCTTGGGCACCAGCTGTTACATCAGCAATGTCAATCTCCGTTTCAAGATGGAATACCAGGTTTGTGAACTACTCACTTCAATTTGTTCTCGATTGTGATCTTCTTGGTGATGCTTGCATTGAAAGAACACCTCTTAGTGCATACAGACTCTTCTGGAAAACTTCTATTCCTCAATATTCACAATGGGATAGAGCAGAGGCAGGTTATTCTGAAAGAACACATCCAATGCATGCTCCAAGAGCTGGTTTAGATCTCACAGCTAATGGGCGATGTTTAAGCAGAAATGGAATGTATCCAGGAATGACTGCATCAGTTAGAGATTGGGCTCTTACAGGATCATGCGAACCAGGCGACCCAGAAACAAATTGCCCAGTTTATTTCTTATACAACTGGAGATGGATTAAGAGCCACCTTTGGGAAGTTGGTGCAGTGACATCATCCGTCCTTGTTACACCTGCCTTCTTCACATATAATACTGGTGTTTATACAATGGTAACTGGGGAATCAGTAATAGGAATGCTTGATGTGACCATATTTGGTTGGGGACAAGAGAGAGTCAATTTGAGTGTCGATTCAGCCAGTCATACAACTACCAAAAATAGATGGTGGTGGGTCATTCCACATCTTGGCTGTGATTTTGGTTTAGATGTATCTCAGATCAATGCCACAGATACTTTCACGAATACCTCAATTTTTTATGGTCTGGGTGTTGGAGCAGGTAATTTCAAAACCACAGGATCAAATTGTAGTTCCCAAACCAAAGGTATCATGAAATTCAACAGAAGATTTGATGATTCAAATATCGAATCACATGCAGTCGGTGCTGTTCCATTTAACTTTGTTCCTCTTCCAGTTCGTACTCCTCAAATTACTAGTGGATAATCACTTTTTTAATAAAGGGCGTCACTTTATTCATCGTTCTACCACTTATAACAATGTTAGCTAATAGGGACAATTTGGTATTTAATATTAGGGTTTCTGATATGATAAACAGACACAATGATTCTATAAAACTAGTGAAAGATCTAATTAGAATCGATTTTACACTTAATCAAGAAGAGAGAGAATTATTATCACACGTTTATAAATCCAAAGCGGATTTATGCCGCTCTTCTTTGCGAACTGTTAGGGCCCTTCTTGATAACGAATCTATTTGCGAATCTGAAAATAGAAAAAGTGAGCTAATTAAGCTCCGATTTGAAATTTCCAAAGAGCTTCAAGATATTTGTCAAGATATTGTATCAATACTTGATGATATGTTGATACCCAATGCCAAAAATCCTGAATTTGAAGTATATTACATCAAACTCAAAGCCGATTATTATAGATACTGGTCTGAAAGCTGTTTGGCAGAAGAAAAGGAGAGGCTAGCCAAATTATCCAGAGAATTCTATATTTCATCTCTAGAAAAATCATCCTCATCGCTCTCAAAAGACAACCCAATCTATTTAGGATCGGTATTAAATTACACTGTATTCCTCTTCGAAATTGCGGGAGAAAAGAAAGCTGCATTAGACCTACTCGTTTTAACATATAATTCAGCTCCAAAAAATGACGAAGAGTCAGAAGAAAAAACTAGAGTGCTTCAGACAATGAAGGATAATATTACCTTATGGTCTGAAGAACAAGGATCAGTAAACTAGTGCTTTGAATGGATGTAAATTTCTATACAATTAACAAAAATTTGAAAGAAATGAACAATTTGAGCCAAAATCTCGGTTTTTTCTCACAAAAAAAAGACCACAGTAAGATTTCTGAGGAAAATTTCTTCTTTTAAATTTTAGTATTAATTATAATGCGTTCTGGACGTCCTGCATATCATATAAAGGCCAAATGGATTACATTCATGAATCCAAATTCCAAAATGGAATATTTTGAATTACAGACTTCGGGGAAAATTGTTAAAAAAGAGAATGAGATTAAGGTACACCATATGTTTGATACATTACCATTGGTATCTATTGAACAAAAAGAGAGTAGTACAGAGCCTGCTGTTTCTGAAATAGTGGAGTATTTTGATGATTTTACATCATGGGACTATTTAATAACTGATTTGTAGCATTTGAATCCATCTCTCTTTTATTATTAAATAGATTTTCTTTATTTAAATTCATTATCTTCGAATTCCTCTTTTTCTGGTTCAAGTGATTGGTATTCTTTGTTGAGTGTATCAGAATCCTTAACAATGAAATTCACAATTATTGACATAAAGATTGAGATAGATGAAAGCATCCACAATCCATATTTATATCCATTTTCAATGTATTTTTTGGTTCCAGGGATAGTTCCATAGCTTTTCAAAATGTATCCAGTGATTGTCTGATAGAAAGCTGATGAAAGGAATGTAAAAAAATTAATACATCCAACAGCTGTTGCAGCAACTGAAGGATGATAATACTCTCTTATCAGTGGGTAAGCGACTGATGCAATTGGATTCGTTGAAAAACCAAATACTGTAAGGACAATTTTCATAAGAGATGTAGAGAGATCTTTTCCAAACTTAAACATAATGAGAGAAGAGGTTAATCCAATTATACTGTTCCCAATCATCACATACTTCCTGGTTTTAATTTTGTTTGAAAAATATGGAAGAATCAGAGATCCAAGGATCATTCCAATTGATGTATACATTTGACAAGACCCTGCTTTCTCATCACCATAATTATGCACATCTTTGAGATATGGACCCAACCACATCCCAGCTGCATTAAAGAATGGACCAGCAACAAGGACTACTACAACTACAACAACCCAGAAATGAAACAATTTAATAACACTGAAGAAATTCTTTGATAATGAGTCCAGTTTCTCCGAGATTGGCATTTTGCTGACATCTTCATTGAGATCTTCATTCACAGGATTGTAACCAATTGTAACAGGATTTCCGTTGACAAGTAGCAGGCATAAAAAAGAAAATAATAGGTCAACCCCACCAAAGAGATAGAATGAATTCCTCCACCCAATTATTTTATTGATCTTAGGCAAAAACACTTGAGCGATAACTCCACCCAATCCTCCCACAGCTAAAATAACACCAGTTAAAATAGAATAATACTCTAAAGAGAACCAATTGGCAAAAAACCTAGAGATTGGAACATATGTTGGTCCACATCCCAAACCAACCAGAAATCTTCCGATACAGCCACCAAAAAAACTATCGCTATAGCCACAAAGCGAGGATCCAATTGAGGTAACAATGTGGGCAACACCAATTAAATATGCAGGCTCCATTACATCTGAAAGAAGGCCAGCAAATGGTTGGATCACGGCATATGGATAAAAATACATAGATGAGAAAATGCTCAATGATGCTTTCGATACATTATAATCTGCTGACATATCATCGGCAACAATTGATGGATTCACTCGATGAAAAAAAACAAGAGAGTATAAAACACTAACAACAAAAAAGCCTAAAGCTCGTTTAGCCTTAAAAGAGCCATCATGGGGGCGAAGTGATGTGAATACCATTTTTTAACTGACGTTGTTTATTATGATGGGTTATTTTGAAAGGTGGCAATCAATTTTCTGATCACTACATCAACTCAGAAATGGTTAGTAAGGGAAAAGGCATCTCATAGGTTTTCCTGATGTTGTTGAGAAAAAACATCTATTGCAACTTACGCATGTTGACTTATTAGTTGCACCACTGATAAGATTTTCCACTAGATTGGGTTCTCTAATGAAAGGCCTTGACATTGATACTATATCACATTTGTTGGAATTAACTGCATTTTCCATTTCCGCGAGTGTCCTGAATCCTCCAACGGAGATTATTGGAATTGAAACGTGTTTTTTGATTTCTTCAGCATATTCCAAATTGAAACATGATTTGAAGTGGATATCAACAAATCTTTTTTGCATTTCTCCTTTCTTCTTAGGATCCTTAAATATATAATCAAAATCGATATCTCCTAGAAGAGAGTAAGGCTTTCTTCCGCTACCACCGCTAATTTCTAGTGCATCAACTCCACATTTTTGGGCAAATTGTGCTGTTTGGATAGATTCTTTGAGGGTAACTCCATTAGGCTCAACATCATGTCCATTGATCTTCAAAAACACTGGGAAACAGCTCGGAACATATGATCTAATACCCTCAATGATAAGTCTGACAATTTCGAATCGTCCTTTCTGATCTACACCATACTTGTCAGTCCTTTTATTCCAAATTGGTGATAAAAACTCACCTAATAGGTACCCATGAGCTGCATGAAGTTGCACAGCATCCACACCAATAGCATATGCCCTTCTAGCGCTTTGTATAAAAGATTCCACAACTCTCATTACTGTGTCATGGCTCATTTCACTATTATGTGGTGATAATTTTGATGGTCCCTCAGGGATATGGCCACCATTAACGGATTTTCTAGCTTCTACACCAGCATGATTCAGCTGAACAGCAAAAAGTCCTCCTTTTTTGTGAATTACATCAACTGTCAATGCAAGATGATCCATCTGCTCATCATTTATCAAACCCAACTGATTTTTATGGCCTCTGCCTTGCATTTCTGTATATACACCACCACTAACAATCAAACCAGTTTGAGATTTGGCGAGGGTCTCATACAAACTATTCATTCTGGATGTTGGGAATCCATTTTCATCCGCTAAAGATTCATATGTAGCAGAACGCATAAATCTATTACGAAGAACCATCCCACCAATCCTGGTCTTTTGGAACATTACACTCTGAAGAGACATTAATGGTGCAAAGTGACAGTAATCGTCATCTTCCTTGGTGCTGATTAAAATGAAAGTTTCCTCAAAGAATATGTATATTCCACAATTTGATACTCAAAAACATAGCATATTACCAATTTTTTTTTAAAAAATGAATTTCCTGAATGATTTTTGATTGACAAGACAGTTTCATTAAGTGTTTTCCAACCTCATCCAAACATCTGTTTGTTCATGAAATATCAGATCAACGGTTCACATACTCTCAACCATGTTTATCTCTAGATAGATTTTTTTTCAATGCCCTCCAATCCAATTCTGAATCACCCTTCATAATCATTGGATTGGAGAGCATTGAAAAAAACCCTTACATGAATATCGTTGGTATTCAAAAAGTGGTTATTCAAAATGTGATTAGAAGGGTTTTTCTTTGACAATTTTTTGGTTTTAATGAACTTAATACCTCATCAGGACTGAAAATACGAAAAATCTTTAGGAAAAGGAGCATATGGAGAAGTTTGGTTGGCCCAATCAAGAACTTTGGGTAGTGTAGCTGTGAAAAAGATGGTTTTGGTTCATAATGAAAAATCCACTAAAGATTTTTTAAGAGAAGCAAAAATTCTCTATGAATTAAATTCCCCATATATTATTCGCTTTTTTGGGATAACAAAAACTCCGGAAGGAGAAGCTATTGTTATGGAATATGCGGCCAATGGATCACTTTATCAGTTTCTTGACTTGACTAGGAAGCGTCATCTTGAATCATCTTTTTCATGGAAACAAAGGCTCAAAATAGCTCAAGATATTACCAGAGGATTATTACTTATGCACGAAAATAAGATTTTGCATCGAGACATGAAAAGCCTGAATGTTTTGTTGGGAGAGAATATGGAAGCAAAAATCTCTGATTTCGGACTTTCCCAAATCAAATCAAAAAGTCAAACAACAACTACGGGTTTACATGTTATAAATAATGCTTATGGATCATTGCTATGGAAAGCACCGGAGACTTTTTCAATTAATAATCCATATTCCGATAAAGCTGACATTTATGCTCTTGGTATAATATTTTGGGAAATCTCAACATGCCAAGTCCCATATGAAGGAAACGATGCAAGAACAATTGAAAGTTCTGTTTTGAGAGGCGAGAGACTCAGGATTCCTTCTTCATGTCCTTCGGGTTTCAAAAGGCTCATTGAAGAATGTTGGTCTCATGATCCCAAAGACAGACCCCTTGTTAATGATGTATTTGATAGGTTATCAGATATAGCTGCGCAAATAACTGATCAAGAATATCTGATAAATGACCCTGATATTCTCACAAGAAGCATTCCAGATAGGAGCTTAACAAATAATAATGACTCAAGAAACATAAATACCGTAAATTCATGGACTGGAAACACTCCAGATAGAGGGCTTACAAATATGAATGACACAAGAAACATAAATACAGTAAATCCATGGACTGGAAACATTCCTGATAGGGGCTTAACAAATATGAATGACACAAGAAACATAAATACAGTAAATCCATGGACTGGAAACATTCCAGATAGAGGGATTACAAATATGAATGACACAAGAAACATAAATACAGTAAATCCATGGACTGGAAGCATTCCAGATAGAGGGATTACAAATATGAATGACACAAGAAACATAAATACAGTAAATCCATGGACTGGAAGCATTCCAGATAGAGGGATTACAAATATGAATGACACAAGAAACATAAATACAGTAAATCCATGGACTGGAAGCATTCCAGATAGAGGGATTACAAATATGAATGACACAAGAAACATAAATACAGTAAATCCATGGACTGGAAGCATTCCAGATAGGGGGCTTACAAATATCGATAATCAAATTCTAACTCAGAACCCATTAGAAAGTGACATATTTAATGCTGCTTCTAATGGGCATTTGGAAGACATAATCAATTTTTTGGCAAATGGTACTAATGTCAATACTAGGGATTCATATTTAGAGTTTTAACAAATAATGACACTCTCCTACATACTGCTTCTGAAAGAGGACATATAAATGTTGTCAAATATCTGGTAGAAAAAGGAGCTGACATCAACGCTACGAATAATAGTATTTTTATTGAATATATAAGAATACTCCCTTACACTTTTCAGCATCAAATGGCCATCTTTCTGTTGTTGAATATCTGGTTACCAAGGGAGCTGACAAAAACGCAAAGAATAACAATGTTTAGAATATATATTTTCTTGGTCTCCTCTTCATTGTTCAGCTGAGAATCCTCATTTTGGTGTTGTTGAATATCTTGTTAAATCTGGCGCTGACATAGATATAAAAGACAATAGTGTTTATATTTATTGTTTTCATGGTCTCCTCTTCATTGGTCATCCAAATGGGGTCATCTATGTATTGTTGATTTTCTAATAAAGAATGGAGCAAATATAAATGCAAAGGGCGGAGATGAATGGACACCACTCCATTGTTCAGCTTCAAAAGGTCATTTTAATGTTGTTGAATATCTAGTTAATCAAAAGGCTGATATGAATTCAAAAAACAAAGATGGAAAAACACCATTGATTTTGGCCATAGAAAATGAAAAACCAAAAGTTGTTGAGTATCTGATAAACAGTGGATCCAGCTTTCAAGAACTTTGTAAAGGTGAAAGTTGTCTTCATTGGTCTGCTAGAAATGGATATGTAAGTATTGTCGAATCACTTATCAACCATGGAGCTGATTTCAGAGAAGGTTTTGATAATGAGAGTTATCTTCATTGGTCAGCTCGCTTGGGATATTTTAATGTTGTTGAATATCTAGTTAATCAACAAGCTGATATCAATGCAAAAACCAAAGATGTTTTGTTTTTTTATTTAATCAAACTCCTCTTCATTTCGCTGCTGTAAATGGTCATTTTAATATTGTGGAATATCTGGTTAGTAAACAAGCTGATATTAATGAAAAAGATAATGATGATTTTACTCCCCTTCATTTAGCTTCTTCAAAAGGTCATCTTAGTGTTGTTGAGTATCTAGTTAATCAAAAAGCTGATTTAAATATTAAAACTAAAGATGTTCAGTTAATATAATTAATTGTACTCCTCTTCATTTAGCTGCTCAAAATGGTCATCTTGGTGTTGTTGAATGTCTTGTTAACCAAAAAGATGATGTTAATTCAAAAGATATTAATGATCGTACTCCTCTTCACTTAGCTGCTCAAAATGGCCATCTTGGTGTTGTTGAATATCTAGTCAAACAAGAAGCTGATATCAATGCCAAAGATAAAGATATGAAAACTCCTTTAAGATTAGCAAAAAGAAAAGGTTTTGTGGAAGTTGCGGAATTCCTGAAGGAAAGAGGCGCAGAAACTGGATGCCGAATCTAGAAAAAGATGAATAAAGACACATTCATTCATTCATTTGTTTTTAATTTCAACAAAATTTTTGTAATTCATCACATAGAGAATTCTTTCCCAAATTTCGAAACCATAAATATATTTTGTCTGAAACAAGCTTGCTGATTTTTTGCTCGTCCATTTAGAGTGCTGTATTTTTTTTCCAGAATCTAGCATGCTAGATGAACAGGCCTTATCTGAAATAATATATTATTTCTTTTCAAAAATATTATTCAGGAGGGTATTTTCTCAACTTTTATTTGAGCCAAAATCAAAACAACAAATATCACCATACATTTCAATCTGATACTGACTTCATCTTTAGTGTTAATAAGGGTTTATTGAAATCACTTATTCAATTATTGATCATTCTTCAACATTATTCAAGATTTTAAATGAAAAAATAATCAAGAAAATTACTGTTATGTCAAATCAAGATTTGAATCTTTTGCAGAAAAAACTAATCCATCTCCAATTATAACATTACTAGAAAATATTAACATAAAAATGAAAAAAACACGTAAATTGACTTTGGAAAGGTCAGTTAAACTATCAATACCATCCCAGAGCAGAAAGGGAATATTTTTAAGCTCATTACATGATAACTCTTTAAGAGATCACATCATTATTCTCATGAGTTTGAATATGAACAATAAGTTTAATAATGTTTTCTTGAGGAAAATTATTGATTTTTTGTCATAATTTAATGTATTAATACCTTTTAATTGATTATCAATAGTATTGTTGCCGTAACTATCATATTGTTATGGTAATAATGACACTCTCTTGTTATCATTTCTTGTGTGAATTCAGCATCACAATTTGCATTCTTTAAATGCAATATCTTTAATGTTTGAGTATTAGTGATCATAACATTGAGTGTTGAGGGATATGATTCGATTCTTGTAAGAATATCTATGATGCTATCCATTATTGTTACAAATTTATTATTTGTCCTAATATCAAATAATATGTTTTGATTTTTTAAAAGGATACAGTTCTTCATGACGAATGATGCAGAATTAATAATAAAAATCCCTCTGCTATGAGGACTATTGTTCCCAATTATATTTGAAAAGCTCATGTTCATATAAGAGCTCATTATTTCCATAGTGGCCCATTGAGTTGCATCATTATAAGATATTGTTGAGAATCTGAATTGAGTATCTTTTGAACTCGCAAAATCTGTTCCAGAATGGCGACAAACTCTATTGAAAGATGAATTATTATGGATATAGGATTGGTTTCCATATGAAATTGAAAAAGCCACCATAGAGTTACCGATGAATGGGGAACATTTTGTTATTGATAAGAGTTGCACTGAAGTTTTCCTAGTACTTTCGACCGAAATCAGTCCGAATTGTCCATTAATATTGGTTGATGGGGGAGTGAAGCAATAGAACCCACATACTTTTTCAATAAAAATATCAGATTTAAGGGTTTTAAGCAATAATCCCCCAAAGTTCCCAGTCGATGAACAGAACTCGAATACAGAATTACCAATATATATATTCCCCCTTTTAGAATCAACAAATATGGCTCCTGCACATGATGATGTCAAATTGGAAAAAATGCAATTTGATATAAATGAATCAGTATCATCATTCGCAACGAATCTAATCTTAATATCATTAAAGTATTTGAAATCAGAATCCTCTCCAAAGAACTCTGTGTATGAAACTAAAAGAAAACAAAAACTCATGATCATTTATAAGAAATATTGAATATGGATTGTTGATACAGTCAAACTAATCGTTAAAGTATTGTCTTGGAATGATTAAGCAATTATAAGAGGGCTTAGTTTTCTCATTTTAACCATTTTAAAAATCTCTTCTTTGCTCTGAATATAGTCATCCATAAGGTTGATTTGAAGATCATATATTGGGATGAACTCTTTATTTTTTGGAAAGACATAGGGATTCCCATTGTTTGGAATTGGAATGATCCACAAAAGGGGATTATCCCCAAATCTCTGTTGAATATTGGCGAAAAGTCCCATATTGTATGGGCTACGCATTTGAACTCCGGCTTTATCATATAGGTATTTTTGGGACTGAAATATTGAATTCTCAACCCATGTCGAATTATTCACCAAGAAAACTGTTTGATGAAACAGTTGATTAAGCGTCATTACTCCGAAAAATCCAAAGAATAGCAAGGATATAACAAAGATCAATACTTGAATGGCCGAATTTTGTGGTTTCAAGATAGAATTAAATAGTATAACGAGAGTAAGAACAGTATGCAATATATAAATCAAAAGAAACAAGTAAAATGCTTTGTAATTGCGATATCCAATACAATTATCAATAAAAAGGCAATGATGATCCATTAATAATACACATTTTTTGCACACCTGGCAATGATGTGCTCTAGACGGACGTGGAAGACAGCAATGCTCGCAAAAATTTTTTTCTCCGTTTTCTGCTGGTTCTTCTCGGAAAGTTGGGTCGTCTTGAACATGAGATAACCAAGAAGCATTTAAATAACCAGGAGAAATAAAAGAAGCAACTAAATAGCAAACTAATTGATAAAAATAAGTGACTCCCCAAATTCTTGCAACAAATCGAATGGGATCATTACCAATAATTCGAATAAAATACTTCCATATCCCAAATTCCAAAACAGACTGAAAAGTCGCTAACAAAACTGGGATCCAGGTCATGGAACAGGTATCTATATTCTGATGAATACAGTGTTCATGAAATAGGATCAAATATATATGAAAATGTGGTTTTATTATCCCTCAATTTGTATGAGGTATTCGGCTACTCTATGATAACCATTTGAGGCAGCAAGTTGTTCTGGAGTTGATCCATATTATATTAAAGAGTATCAATATCTGTCGATTTAATACTTGCACCATGTGTAACCAGATATTCAACAATACATAAATAACCTTTTTCTGAAGCTTGGTGAAGGGGAGTTTTTAAAAGATGATAATCCCAGTTTGAATATCCATTGCATTAATATCAGATCCATTATTAATTAGATAAATAACCACATCAAGGTGACCATTAATCACTGCTAAATGAAGTGGAGTATGACCATATAATTCAATATCACCATTTTGTTCTTCCTAAACACATCTGCTCCATGCATTACAAGATATTCCACAACATCAATATAACCATATTGCGAAGAAAAATGAAGAAGAGTATAATCAAATTACAAGGATGAATATCCATCATTTTTAATTCTATCTCAGCTCCATGATTAATCAGATATTCTATAATCTTTTTGTTGTTATTATTGACTGCATATTGAAGAGGAGTATTCCCATGAATCAAATCTTTACACTTGTGTTCTTAACATTAACCGAGGCTCCATGATTAACAAGAAATTCGACAATAGATAAATGGCTCTTAAATGCAGCTAAATGAAGAGGAGTCCATCCATTTATCAATTATTAACAATGGTATCAATTGCATTTATATCTGAACCATGATTCACCAAAAAATCTACCACAAGATAATGATTGTATGATGACGCCAAATGAAGTGGAGTCCAGTGATCAACAATATGACATTATCAATATCTACTGAATTTAAATCAGCTCCATGACATATTAAATACTCTACCACACATAATATACCATTTTTAGAAGCATTATGAAGAGGAGAAACATAATAATCCTTGAAATTGCATCGACTTGTGAAATATCTAATTTAGCCCCATGGTTAATTAGAAATTCAATAATACTAAGGTGACTTTTTTCAGCAGCGAAATGCAAAGGTGTCCATCCAATTTGATTGACCGAATTCAAATTCACCCCATTTTCTAATAAAAACTTTAAGATTGGCATTTGGCAAAACTCGGAAGCTAGACATAAACATTCAACATAATCAATATTCTCATGATTACACAGATGAAATAAATCTAAAGAACCACTACAAACTACAGAAGATATAACTGAATTATTGATCTGGAAACCATTCATCAATAGATGCTTGAAACATTGAATTGATCCAAAGAAACCAGAGAATGATAATAGATCAAGAGAATTTGGTTTCTGGCTCCATTCAAATGGACTCCATTTAGCATTAATAATAGTATTAAAACTAAAACATTTGAAAGCAGAGATATCATCATATTTAAGACAATATTCAATACTTGATGGAAGAAAACCATACTCAATCAATAAATCAATATCAGATTCATTATTTAAAAATGAACCAATAAATTCTCTTGGAACTTTCATACTTTGAATAAATATCTGGAATTCATTGATTTCTTTTCGAAAATAATAACTAAAAATTTATGATTTCTTTTGAAAAACAATGGGCTTTATCTCTTCAAATCCAAATACTCCTCTTTTAAATAAATGATATACAATTATTGGACATATATTTGATTTTTCCAACAAAAGATGTCGGAAATCAGCAATTTTGATATATTCAGCACATATCCTTATAGTTTTTTCTAATGAAAATGGTCGTAATGATGGTAGTTGAAGTATTTTTTCGACCCAAAAATCAAGATCACAAATTTCATAGTCCTTGAATGGAGATTCTTCAAAAAATAATAATTCCTCGAACTCAATGTAACAATCCATTTCCTTATAAAAGTGACTATTATCAAAAAAGCTCTCAAATTGACAGATATGTATCATTAAATTTTAGTTGTGAGGGACCTGAGAGAGATCCTGATCCAACGAATTGATCATTGACAATCTTCACAGGGCAGCATACTCGGTACTCTTGAACGAGTGTAGACTTTTTCATAAGAGCTCTCAAAAAGTGAAAGCAACCTCTCAAATTATTTAAAAAAATGATATTAAAGTGTTTTATATAAGGATAGAAACTTGATTTAAACTTTAAATCTTATTCTGTTTCAAACCAAACTATTTTCAAATGGTTAAAAAGTATGATTCTTACCCCCTTCATACAGAACAATGTTTTTGGAACGAAAGAAAAACCCGCAATTAAGGAAAATTGCATGTTGGAAATCATAAAAAGATTTGTTCACAATTTTTGAGAGCTCTTATGAAAAAGTCTACACTCGTTCAAGAGTACCGCATACTCTCTGAACAGCAGAATGAAAGGTACTCTTGAACGAGTATTAACTTTTTCATATGAGCTCACAAAAAGTGAAAAAAGACTCTCAAAATTGGGATAAATTACCTTTACTATGATGATTCGTTCATGTTTTTTTGCACTGTTTCCAACTCAAAAATGTACCAACCATGTTATATAATGTATTAGAGAAAGATTAATACCTTTATCAAGCAAAAAAAAGTTCTTTGGATTTTAAAATGGCCTTGAAAAAAAGAAACTTGCTAGACGGGAATCACCATTTTTAATTTTCACAATTTTTGAGAGCACTTGTGAAAAAGTTAAAACTGGTTCAAGAGTACCGACGTAGTACCAACAAAGCATCCACGTTTCCTCAATTCCTTTCCCGGACTAGTTGTCAAATAATCAGCTATAGACTTAGTTGACTTCTCACCATCAATGTTACATTGTGATAGTAAGTGTGCAGCAT
>Ga0209639_1000841_pt1 | contig 37289 bp, 27 predicted proteins | sample EPASupsiteHSE605_FD_187268 | JGI IMG/M metagenome (GOLD analysis project Ga0209639, IMG submission 187268) | Bioremediated contaminated groundwater from EPA Superfund site, New Mexico - Sample HSE6-05 (SPAdes) (version 2) | ecosystem: Environmental > Aquatic > Deep subsurface > Groundwater >... | reverse complement strand
TAAATAGGAGTGTAAAATCGGCAATACTGCGAGCTGATTTTACACTCCTAATCTTATTTTCTTCTGAATTTTTGGAAGTCGCTGCCTCAGAATCGGTGCACAAAACATCATTTTGAGACAGCCCCTATCTGTGTTTAGTCATACTGTGACAAAGTACGGGGGTTCCACCCGTTCGGGATCCACACTGCCGGAGATCGCCTTAAATGTCGCCGTGTGGCGAAAGGCTCTCCTTTGCCACGAAGCGTTTCTTTTGGGCTGGTGGCTCGGCGATAGTGTCCACTGGACACTATCGTATCGCCTAACAAGTAAGAGACTACCTTACGGTAGCCTCTTACTTGTTTACCTACATTTTAATTCAATATGGATTATGACATAATAACAGCATGTTATAAATTGGATGATTTTAACAGATCAGAGTGTTTCTCTTTTTCATGTAGACTTGCGTCATATCCAAAGCGAAATTTTTGGTCACAATAAGAACAATGTACAAATTTTCCATCTGGTGCAGGGACTGGCATGATAACCCACCTCCTTGCTTGCGATTTTAACCAAATGTAACAGTTTTTATACTTTCTTTTGCCATTAGTTGTATTCTATTTTAGATAAACACTTTGATAATTCCCTCATAGAATAAGTGTGAGGTGAGGAAGATGTGGCGTAGACGAATTTGGATGTTCAATATGGAATTAGAGTGGCTGAAACGCGATATAATACGTCGTTGGCGCTTGGATACTCCTACAGGTGTAATGGGTATACTATTATTGATTTCAGCATTATTATTTTTTGTTGTTCTCGGAGGAGGATTTGCTTATATTTTTCGGTCATTTGTTCCATGGGTATCTGGAGCGCGTGTTGAAGAAGTATATTGGTATTCACTTGGTTTTGGAATAAAAGCAGGTTTTCTATTTTTATTATTTATAGGCTCCCTTATTATGTTCCTTTTACTTAAGCTAGATGAACGGCGCTAATTATAATATCTATTGTTCTAACCAAGATCGGAAAATTATTAATGATACTTACCTAAAACTTGATCTACATAACCTATTACTACATAGGTATAATATTACGTGTACCCCTTTAACCTATTAGAAACTGATTACAAGTTGTGCTTAGCTTTTTATGTCTAGTGTTTAAGTATACCTAGTTAATAGTCCTAAGAAGATCTTAGTTAGTCCCGATAAATCTTATTTCAAATATAGGTTCTAAATATTGAGATAAGAAAATAGAGGTTAAAGTATAAGCTAAAGGTGGACAAACTGTCTATAATTGTCGTATATCTCTTCTTGCATAGGGGCAATTCCTATGTTAAAATTTTATGGGTTAAGAAAGGGGTTGGATCAGTGGATTTTCTATCTGGAATTACAGGTACGCAGATATTTAATGTCATCATGCTGCCAGTTCAAATTATCATCATCTTTTTAACCTTCTATTACTTTATTCTTTCAATGTTTGGACTTTACAGGAAACCGGAGGTTAAGATACATACGCCCGAGAAAAGCTTTGCAATAGTTGTTGCCGCCCATAACGAGGAGGCTGTTATTGGGCCATTGATCGAAAATCTACTCCAACTTGATTACCCGAAGAAATTATACGATATCTTTGTTGTGGCAGATAATTGTACAGATAAAACCTCCTTAATTGCTAAAAGTGCTGGTGCTATCGTTCATCGTCGGTTTAATACTGAAAAGCGCGGCAAAGGGTATGCATTAGAGTGGATGTTCTATCGTTTATTTAAGATGGAGCGACAGTATGATGCTATAATTATTTTTGATGCAGATAACCTCGTTAAGGAGAACTTCCTATTTGAAATGAATAGTAAGCTTTGCCAAGGGCATAAAATAGTTCAATGCTATTTAGATTCTAAGAATCCATTTGATACATGGGTAACAAATACATTTTCTATTGCATTTTGGGTAACGAATCGAATGCTACAGCTTGCAAGGTTTAACACGGGTCGTCTTTCGAATGTGCTGGGTGGGACAGGTATGTGCATTTCCACAGATGTTTTAAAAGAGTTTGGTTGGGGAGCTACCTCCTTAACGGAGGATCTTGAATTCAGCATGAAAGCGTTATCTCATGGGATTAAAACGACGTGGTCACATGATGCTGTGGTCTATGATGAAAAACCTTTGACCTTTATCCAAGCATGGCATCAAAGAAAACGATGGGCACAGGGGCAGGTTGATGTAGCGGGACGATACTTTATTCCCTTAATTATCAAGGGAATAAGAGAAAAGAAAATTATGTATTTTGATGCCGCTATTCATCTTTTTCAACCTGCACTCGTAATGATTGCAACTTTCTTCATGTTGACTAATCTTATAGATGCCTTTCAACCCCAATACACCCATGTATTCACTTTAGTGATGCCGTGGACGGGGTGGCAGATATTATCTGCTTTTCAATATCTTTATCCAGTAGCGGCATTAGCCCTTGACCGTTTACCTTGGCGTGCCTATGTAGGGCTTATTCTATATCCAATTTTCATATATAGTTGGATCCCAATCGTGTTTTTGGGCTTTATAAATCGTAAAGACAAACAGTGGTCCCACACTAAGCATACACGCTCGCTCAGTATTGAGGAAGTTATCGTAAAACAAAAGAAAGCATCATCGAACTAATACGAAGGTGGTTTATTCCTTCAACATATTTTAGTTCGAGTTGTTGACACCTAGTCTTATCGCTTAATTTTTCTAGACAGTGTATGGTTAACTAGAAAACTTGCTAGATTCCAGACTGATCTTGTATAAGCTTTAATACTAAGATTATAGAGGTATTTGGAAAAGTTGACATTAATTAATATGTGGCAATATAAAAAAAGGCTTTGACACATTGCTGTTTTTTGTGTATACTGATAATCGTCAGTTCTCGGGTGATTAGCTCAGTTGGTAGAGCGCCTGCCTTACAAGCAGGATGTCGGCGGTTCGAGCCCGTCATCGCCCACCAACTCGATATTCGAAGTTCGTAATTCGAGATTTGAAAGATTCTCGGGTAAGACTTTGAAGATAGGGATTAATGTTCGAACATCGAACATTGTATCTCGAACATCAAATCTGGCCCCGTGGTGTAGTGGTCAACATGCCTGCCTGTCACGCAGGAGATCGTCGGTTCAAGTCCGATCGGGGTCGCCATACTCGATATTCGAAGATCGTGATTCGTGGTTCGAAAGTGAAGGTAAACTTCATTTGTAGAGCTTAAAATGACGAATCTGAGAACAGAGAATCCTAAGAGGAATAACTGGAGTTCGAATATCAAATTTCGAACATCGTACCTCGATTATGCCTCGGTAGCTCAGTCGGTAGAGCAGAGGACTGAAAATCCTCGTGTCGGCGGTTCGATTCCGTCCTGAGGCACCATAATGCGGGTGTAACTCAGTGGTAGAGTGTCACCTTGCCAAGGTGAAAGTCGCGAGTTCGAATCTCGTCACCCGCTCCATAATCTCTGGCGGCATAGCCAAGTGGTAAGGCAGAGGTCTGCAAAACCTCTATTCCTCAGTTCAAATCTGAGTGCCGCCTCCAATTAATTAGCCGATGTGGCGTAACTGGCAGACGCACGGGACTTAAAATCCCGCGGACTTAACATCCGTACCGGTTCGATTCCGGTCATCGGCACCATATGGGTTTGTAGCTCAGCTGGTTAGAGTACCGCGTTGACATCGCGGGGGTCGGAGGTTCGAGTCCTCTCAAACCCACCATATGAAATGAAGGTTTATCGTCTATTATAGACCTGTTCAACAAAAGAGCTGCTCATTACTCATTGATTTAGGTCAATGGGTAATTTTATTTTACTTGCCAGAAATGAATCCGCTGATGATTATATGGGTTAGGGAAAGGTGGTGGTATTTATGCATTTACTTTGCCAAGGAAAGGCACCGATTTATGAAGCACTGCTAAAATACAAATCTATGCGGGTGGTACCATTTGATGTGCCGGGGCATAAGCAAGGCAGAGGAAACCCGGAGCTTACAGATTTTTTAGGTGAGAAATGCCTTTCAGTGGATGTTAATTCGATGAAACCGCTAGACAACCTTGTTCATCCAGTCTCTGTAATCAAGGAGGCAGAGGAGTTAGCTGCAGATGCTTTCGGTGCTAATCATGCCTTTTTTATGGTTAACGGCACAACATCAGCTGTTCAGGCGATGATTATGAGCGTATGCAAACAGGGCGATAAAGTTATTATGCCACGAAATGTTCACCGAAGTGCCATAAATGCACTTATCATCAGTGGAGCAATTCCCGTTTATGTGAATCCCGGTGTTAATAAAAAGTTGGGAATCCCGTTGGGGATGTCAGTTGAAGATGTTAAAAGAGCTATTGCTGAAAATCCAGATGCTAAAGCTATTTTTATTAATAATCCAACTTATTACGGTATTTGTTCCGATTTAAAAACGATTACAGAGCTTGCTCATCGCCATAATATGTATGTTCTTGTGGATGAGGCTCATGGATCACACTTCTACTTCGGGTCCGATCTTCCCATCAGCGCCATGGCGGCAGGAGCTGATATGTCGGCAGTAAGCATGCATAAAACAGGCGGATCCCTGACTCAAAGTTCATTTTTGTTAAAAGGTGAACGCCTTAATACTGGTCATGTACGACAAACGATTAACCTGACCCAGACCACCAGTGGTTCATATCTCCTTCTATCTTCGCTGGATATTTCCAGACGAAACTTGGCTTTGGCGGGCAAGAGTATATTTGAAAAAGCCTCTTCTCTTGCTAATTACGCACGGGAAGAAATCAATAAAATCGGCGGATATTATGCTTTTTCGAAAGAACTAATTAATGGAGATTCAGTGTACGATTTTGACCACACAAAGCTTTCTATCCATACCAGAGAGATAGGGTTGGCAGGAATTGAGGTTTATGATATCCTTCGTGATGATTATGGAATACAGATTGAGTTAGGTGATATCGGTAACATTCTGGCCATTATTTCCGTTGGGGATCGTGCACTGGCACTAGAACGTCTTGTTTCTTCTTTATCCGAAATTAAAAGACTATATATAAGAGATAAATCGGGAATGCTTGATCATGAGTATATCAATCCAGAGGTTGTGATGGCACCGCAGAAAGCCTTCTATTCCGACCAACATTCTATCGCCATTAGAGATAGTACGGGGTATATAAGTGGAGAGTTTGTTATGTGTTATCCACCAGGGATTCCAATTTTGGCGCCAGGAGAAAGGATAACAGAGGAAATCATCGATTATATCGCTTATGCTAAGGCTAAAGGGAGTTCCCTGACAGGTACGGAGGACATGTCCATTGAAAACATCAGAGTACTGGAGGAATAACAATGGAATTATGGTATACAGAACAACACACAGACAATGTTCGCTTTTCCATCAAGGTGGATAAGCCTCTATATACAGATCAGAGTGAATTTCAAAGAATTGATGTCTTCCACTCCAAGGAATTTGGCAATTTTTTCACTCTGGACGGCTTGATGATGGTTACTGAAAAGGATGAATTTATCTATCATGATATGATTGTTCATGTACCTATGGCAACCAACCCAAAGATTAAGAATGTTTTGGTCATAGGTGCAGGGGATGGTGGAACAGTAAGAGAGCTGACGCGTTACAACACCATTGAAAAAATTGACATGGTAGAAATAGATAAAATGGTTGTTGATGTGTGCAGAGAGTATTTTCCACAGACCGCTTGTAAGTTTGATGACCCTAGAGTACAGCTCTATTTTGAGGACGGACTGAAGTTTGTTCGTTCCAAGGAAAATACTTATGATTTGATCATTGTTGATTCCACCGATCCTTTTGGGCCAGGAGAAGGGCTGTTTACAAAGGAGTTCTATGGAAATTGCTATAAAGCTTTAAAGGAAGATGGAATCCTCGTAAACCAGCATGAAAGTCCCTATTATCAGGAGTATGCCAAGTCTATGCAAAGAGCGCATAAGCGTATTCGTGAACTTTTCCCAGTTTGTAGGGTTTATCAAGCTCACATTCCGAGTTATCCGTCCGGTCATTGGTTATTTGGGTTTGCTTCGAAAACATACGATCCACTAATTGATATTGATGAGCAGGCATGGAACAGTCTGGGACTCAAAACAAAGTATTATAACACTGAAATTCATAAAGGGTGTTTTGCCCTCCCTAACTACGTATTAGAGCTGCTCGTAAATGCAGGAGAATAAATTGGAGTCCATTTAGCCTGACTCTATAAAGAAATAATCATGAACCCTGGCGTTCACAAATTGGTGATTAAATGTCCCCTGTAGTAACCCGTACCCCAGATTCATTTTCGTAAGAAAACTCGGCTAGCGGCAAGCAGACTATGGATAGTAATTGTCCCTGTAGCTAAGGACGGCGAGATGGGACTGCAGAGAAATATATAACTATAAATATCCTTTCTGCCTAATATGAAATGAAGCTTCCCTTAGAGGGAGGCTTTATTATTTCTCCTCATGAATGTGTGATAGAAGAATGAAATGTTGTATTTCTGGAAATATTAAGGAGTGTCCGAAGCATTTTAAAATTAAATGTGCTTAAAGATTGGCCCAACCGAAATATGGCTTAAACAAGGTCATATACTCTACTATGGAGGGGTGCCAGTGGAACATTCCGTGCAATTAGGAACACAATATTATCGGGAGAGTATCTGTGCACGTTTACGAGAACTGCGCGACCAAGAAGAACTCCCCTTTCGAATCATAGAACATCAGCAGGGGAAACGCTGGATCATTCAGTGCCAGTTTAAAGATTCTTCGTTGGAAGTGCCTGAAAATGAGGGTATGGTCCAAAAAATTCACCGCTATTATTTAGCGAATGCCTTGGCGGAAACGATTTTGCTTCATTGGGAAAAAGATCATGTTGTTCAGATGCTTAAGAAAAGGCATTACTTAAAGCAAGAGAATTGGCAAATGCTGCTTCATAAGGCTTTGGATTATTTGAATAAAGGATTAGGGCAAGTTCAGGGGTATCGTGTTAATCGTAAGACTAGCCTAGTTACCCAGATATTAAGTTGTTTGGATCATAGTACTATTTTTGACATTGAGGGATTTTTAAGATTTCGTGCCCAAGAGTATAAGAACGAAGTAAATAAAGCGGTAGAATTCGCCATAGATGAGTATATTGTAGAAAAGGAATACCTAGAGTTTATTGAACTTCTAAAACATTTTGTCGATAATCAAAAACCACGGCTTGAGTGTTTGCATGTTGGAATGACGCCTCTAGGTAAGTTTAACCTTTATAACAAGGACGGGGTTAAAGTAACCCATCAGTTTCTTGAGGATTACCAACTTGACAATGTCCAAGAGCTAGGGTATGAAGATTTATTGGTGAGTGCCTTGATTGCTGTTGCACCCCGCGAGATTACCCTACATATCCGCTACGAAGGATATAAGGATACTCTACAAACGATACGTAATGTTTTTGGAGATCGCGTACGTGATTGTCAAGGGTGTTCCTTATGTGAAAAGTTTTGACAGATAATAGAGTTCCTTGTTATAATAGACAAGTTCATTGCTATTATTAAAAATATGGAATCGTATAGCATATAAGTTATAAATCGTTGATTGGGAGAGTATTCTGAGCTTCTATCGTGCAAGAGAGGGAATGCCAAAGGCTGTGAGCATTTCTCACGAACGTACAGGAGAAAACCACCCTTGAGTGTTGTGCTGAAATGAGTAAGCTCAGCCGTTCCCCGCGTTAAGGGAGATCGAGTGAAAGGTTTTATTGAGCCTTTCAATTGGGTGGAACCACGGGAGTAAACTCTCGTCCCTACTAGGGACGAGAGTTTTGTATTTTAATAAGGAGTGATTTTGATGATTCAGGTTACTTTAAAAGACGGCTCAATACGAGAGGTTGAACCAGGTACGACTATCGCGGAACTTGCAGCCTTCATCTCAAGGGGATTGGCCAAGGTAGCTGTAGCAGGGAAAGTCAATGATAAGATGAAGGATCTTTCCTGTCCGCTTACTGAGGATTCTGCGGTGGAGATCGTAACCATAGATAGTGATGAGGGATTAGACGTATTAAGGCACTCCACGGCCCACTTGATGGCTCAAGCTGTAGGCAATCTATTTCCGGGGACAAAATTCGGTATCGGACCCTCGATTGCTAAGGGCTATTACTATGATTTTGACTCTGAGCATGTCTTTACGCCGGATGACTTAGCAAGTATAGAGAAGGAAATGAATCGTCTTGTCAAGGAAAAGCATGATTTTAAACGCAGGGAAGTCTCACGAGCTGAGGCGCTAACTCATTTTGGTGAATTAGGTGAAAAGTATAAAGTCGAACTTATTGAGGGCCTTCCCGATGATGCCACGATTTCTATGTACACTCAAGGGAGTTTCACTGACCTTTGCGCTGGACCGCATCTTCCTTCAACGGGAAACATTAAGGCCTTTAAACTTATGAACCTGGCAGGTGCATATTGGCGGGGAAGTGAAAAGAACAAGATGCTCCAGCGTATCTACGGAACAGCCTTTGCTAAACCTGCAGATTTAGAAGATTATCTGTTTAAATTAGAAGAAGCTAAACGGCGCGATCATCGTAAGCTTGGATTAGAGCTTGATCTCTTCAGCTTACATGAAGAAGGTCCTGGGTTCCCGTTTTTCCATCCAAAAGGCATGATTTTGCGTAATGCGCTGGAAGATTTCTGGAGGCAGGAACACCGCAGACGCGGCTATCAAGAGATTAAAACTCCTATCATTCTGAATCGTTCGATGTGGGAACAATCCGGACACTGGGATCATTACAAAGAAAATATGTATTTTACAGAAATTGATGATCAAGATTATGCTGTAAAACCTATGAACTGTCCAGGTGGCATGATTATGTACAAGACAAAAATGCGCAGTTATCGTGATCTGCCCCTTCGTGCTGGAGAACTGGGACTCGTGCACCGGCATGAACTTTCGGGCGCTCTCCATGGATTACTCCGGGTTCGAAACTTTACTCAGGATGATGCACACATTTTCATGCTCCCATCTCAAATCAAGGAAGAGCTTATTGGGGTTATTGAATTAGTTGATTATTTCTATAAAGTCTTTGGTTTTGATTATCATGTCGAATTGTCTACCCGTCCCGAAGATTCTATGGGCTCGGATGAGGATTGGGAAACAGCGACTAAGTCCCTTCAAGAGGCTTTAGAGGAGAAAGGTATAGATTACAAAGTTAACCCAGGCGATGGGGCCTTCTACGGGCCTAAGATTGATTTCCATGTACAGGATTGCCTCGATCGGACTTGGCAGTGTGGGACGATTCAACTCGATTTTCAAATGCCTGAGAAATTTGACTTATCCTATATTGGAGAAGACGGTCAAAAGCATCGTCCAGTGATGATTCACCGGGTTGTGTATGGAAGTATCGAACGGTTTATTGCTCTTCTAACCGAACATTATGCAGGGGCTTTTCCTGTTTGGCTAGCACCAGTCCAAGTACGAATCCTGCCGATTAGTGAGCGGCATCATGAATATGCTAAAACTCTGGTTTCCCGTCTGAATGAACTCGATATACGAGTTGAGGTGGATGAACGCAAAGAAAAGATAGGCTATAAGATCAGAGAGGCTCAAACAGAAAAGATCCCGTTTACTTTAGTCGTGGGGGATCAGGAAGCCGAATCTGACACCGTTGCAGTCCGGCGCTACGGTCAAGGGAATGCTGGAGAAAAAATGACAGTTGTGGAGTTTATTGCACTCCTCCAAGAAGAAATTAAGAGTAAGATAATCCATAAAGTAAATATTAAAGAAGCTTGAGACGGAGTATTTTGAGTTTTGCGGGCAATATCAACCTATTGTGGTAAAGGTATGATATGCTCGCCTTTTTGTAATAATTATATTCTTTCATGTGTGCGTATCTAATACACGTTCAAAATGAATATGTAGTAAATTCGAAAGAGTCAAAGGGTTGTAACAAAACTTATCCAGTTTGATACAACCCTTTCTGGTCGAAATACTGTTGAGCCCTCCATCATGAATTGTTCCAATTCTTGATGGAGGTAATTTGCATTTTGGGCTTGAGACTGCCCATTTTTGTTCCTCCATTAAACTGTATTTTTTGTGGCTGGAATAAGGTCACTTATATAAGTTACTACACGACGATATTATGGTGATGCGTCAAATATTGAGAAGTTGGCAGATAATTTGCATATATTTTAGATTATCTAATCTTCTATTGAAATAATGAAGGTTTCAAGATCAAGTGCAAAAGGAGGAATCTCGATATGTGTTGGGTGTGTGAACAATATGGTAATGGTGAGAAATGGTATCTCAACGCAGAGAACTACGCTCGGCGCCTTTATAAAGTGCGCAAAGAAGGTAAGGAATCGGCGGGTTCGGATGCTGACCCACAGGCAGCTGGCATGGGAGCGGGCGTGGTGGCTGAGTTAGTTAAAGCCCGTATCAGCGGGGACCTTGAATGGGAAGGGGAAATCAAACGAGAGGCCTTGGAACATGCCTATAAAACTCACTTTGGTCAGGTTGTCACACTGGATGAGTATTTGCAAATCCTTGATATCGCCTATCCCCTGGCTAAAATGACCTGTGGATGCCGTAGGGTGCAGAGGGGTATGCCTGATGAGGAGAATTTCACGTGCATGGGTATCGGTCCCGGTATGTACAAGTGGGAACGCTGGCCAGAGACCTATCGAGGTGGTGTAGAATTCATCACCCCAGAGGAGGCCAAAGAATGGGCCTTAATGAACCACAAAGAGGGGCGAGTTCAGACAGTTGACGTATTCGGTACACCGTACATCGGAGGATTATGCCAGTGTGAGTATCCCGGGTGCGTTGCAGTTCGTAACCGGATTGACTATGATTTTAAATTTCTGTTGAAAGGACATACGATTGCCAAAATAGATCGGGAAAAATGTACTGGATGTAAAAGCTGCTTAGGCCGCTGCCAGTTTAAGGCTCTTAACTTGGAGGTTTACACCAACAAGGCTTATGTTGATATGGATCAGTGTTTTGGCTGCGGATTATGTGTGACAGCTTGTCCAAGTAATGCTATCGAATTATTTGATCGGGAAAGTATGCCTGGATTGGCCGAGAACTGGTAAGGGGGGAACTTAAATGATTGCTCAAATTGGTATTGACTATAATTTATGTAAAGATCCATTGGGTTGTCGAAAGTGTTTAAGTGTGTGTCCATCGGTGGTTTTTGTGTGCGGTCCCACGAAGATATGGAAAGGGCGGGAGACGGATCCTAGCGAATACAAGATTATTGGACGATATTTCGATAAGTGTTCCGGTTGTGGAGACTGTGTTAAGGGTTGTCCTACGGGTGCGATTAACTTGGAATTCTTACCGCGTGAGCAGTTAGCGCAGAAGTTTAGAGAGGAACGTACAATGACAGGAAAAGGGGAGTTAAGTATGACGTTGGATTTTAAGATCTTACAAAAAGTCAAAGGCAACCCTAGCAAGGAGGTTGCACCTGGTCGGCGGTTAAAATCAGTCCCCAACCAGGATTATGCGTATGATCTACCAAAGGAATTAATCTATAAAGTTCACCAGGAATTTTCGATGGAGAGTTTGTATAACCCAGATGGAGAAACCAGTGCGGACTATTTGGCAAATCAGGGAAGAACGTTTATGAACCTTGTAATTAGGGAAGCAGATTCCAAAGAGTTTCTGGATAGAACCGGTGAAATGATAGAACACGTTGCCCAACAAACTGGGATTCGATTTCCTCACGTTCTAGAAAGGTACATCGAATTGGGAATACTAACCCTGCGTCCAAGAGATGCCTGGACGGTCACTGAAGCTACTACAAAGGCCTTAAAAGTTCGAAGCTTTAACTGCAGCCTAGGTAAATTATTAGCTGATCAAGGAATAAACGATTGTCAGGTTTTTTGTATGGCTGCTAATGAAGTTGCCGCTCAAAAAGCGGGAACGCAGGTGAGCATGACTTACAGCAAGGATGTCTCGGGAAGTGGACTATGTGAATTTGCTTTCCGCCTGCAACAAGGAGGCTAAGTGTTGTGCATATTGGACATAACCAGGATGATATAGATCATGAAAGCTTAGCTTTGAGACATTTAGGGGCAGGAATTGTCAAAGAAAGTGCCGGGAACTTACATGAAGCTTTGAATGAGTACATGGTGGCAAATGTTCTCGATCCTTACTTAGAAGTGGCTCAGCTCAAACTTAGTGAACTTAAACAGAAGCTTGGGCTCTGATTGGTAGGACCATCTGCAGGACGAGGAAGGCGGAGTCATATGATAGGGAAAGAATTTATTGGTCGGGAGAGTGAGTCCGTTGTCTTGAAAATCAGATTCGAGGAAGTACGTAGGTTTGCCGAGGCCATCGGAATTCCGTTTGAGGGTGAAGTGCCAACAACTTATGTAGGAACTTTGCTCAAGGCTAACATTCCAGGGTTTGAACTGACCACTCCCGGGATGATCCACGGAGAACAGAAAATAACTTACCACCGTCCGCTTGCTGTGGGTGACAGCATTACTTATAAGCGGCGAATTCAAGATGTCTATGAACGCACCAGCAAGCTGGGAAAGATAATCTTTGTGGTACTCGAGACGTCTGGTTATGACTTAACAGGTGAATTAGTGTTTTCCAGCAGTTCGACGATAATCACCCCAGCAAAGGGGGATGATAATGAAGAGCGTGTTTAATTATCAGGTCTCGGATCGTCTTCCTTTTCGAGAATGGGTACCTAGCCACGTGCAAATTCGTCAATATGCTGAAGCTTCTGGAGATTTTAATCCTATTCACCTTAATGACAACTACGCGCGTAAAGTTGGTTTAGGGGGGGTGATCGCGCATGGCATGCTGACTATGGCTCAAATGGCAGCTTTGTTAACGGAATGGATAGGCAACGAGGGAAGAATCAGTAAGCTTGATGTGCGTTTCGAACAAGTAGTTAGTCCAGGGGACAAGATAACGTTCAGCGGTTCTATTAAAGCACGATCGGAAAAGGTTATTGTGTGCGATATAGAGGCCTGTAATCATAAAGGAGACAAAGTCTTATTGGGTTTGGCCCACATCATGCAAAAATAGATAGGGTGAGTATAACTTCCCCTTAAATCAGGAGAAATATCTTGATATAAGATAGCGCTCCTGTTTTAAGGGGATTTAATATAATACTGAGAATTGTCAGAATACTAAGAAAGGTTTGTATTTACTTACATTAGATTTAACCTGTATAATATGACAAAAGATCAAAATTGGAGGATTAACATGAGTGACGGAGCCCATGCTGTAATTACGAATGCTTTTCCGCGCTGGGATCGAAAACTATTATTTGAAATCCTCAATAATATTCATGATGTGGTAATGGTGATTGATTCCGAGACGACCATTGTTTACGCTAACGAGGCCTATGCGAAGATTTTGGGGGTTCCCGTTGCCAAAGTTTTAGGACGTAGGCTTGATAAAATTGAACCTAAAGCGGCAGCTATTGACGTACTGCGAACGGGAAAACCCTACAAAATAGGTGGGGACTATTTAGATTCGCTAGGTATCGATGTGGTAGGATGTGCATTTCTACTATTCGATGGTAACACCATAATTGGCTGTGTTTCGATATTTAAAAATATCACAGACGTTGTTGAACTAAACCGTGAATTACAGCAGACAAAGGGTGTCGCTGATTATTTGAAAGAACAGTTAGAGCAATGGGAACAACTACCGTTGTCCTTCAAGGAATATGTGGGACAAAATAGTCGTTTGAAGGAAACCTTAGTGTTAGCGGCAAAGGTAGCGCGTACAGACAGTACCGTGTTGATCCTTGGTGAAAGTGGGGTTGGCAAAGAGGTATTAGCTAGGGCGGTACATAATAGCAGCAGACGTAAGGGGATGCCCATGATTAAGGTGAATTGTGCTGCCATGCCAGAAGATCTAATAGAGAGTGAACTGTTCGGGTATGAAGACGGAGCGTTTACGGGGGCTAAAAAGGGCGGCAAACTTGGTAAGTTTGAACTGGCCCATTGCGGTACTATTTTTCTGGATGAAATTGGGGATATGAGTCTTACCATGCAGGCTAAGTTGTTACGTGTATTACAAGAAAAAGAGTTTGAGCGGGTAGGTGGGAATAAGCCGATTAAGGTCGATATTCGAGTGATTGCAGCCACTAACCGAGATTTGGAAAGTATGATCGAACAAGGAACCTTTAGGCTTGACCTATACTATCGGTTAAATATAGTTCCTCTCACGCTAACCCCGCTACGCGAGCGTAAAGATGATCTACTGGAATTAGCTAAGACATTCCTCAATCAGTTCTCAGGACAAGTCGGTCATAAGCTGACTCTTTCTCCCAGGGTGATAAGGTTTTTTCAGGAGTATGACTGGCCTGGTAACATCCGGGAATTGCAAAATGTCTTAGAACATGCAAGTATTGTATGTGGTGGCAAGACAATAGAAATTCAGCACTTGCCCGCTCGAATAATTCCTACTCATGATGGTGATTTTAGTTCTAAGGAGAAGCCTTACGCTGTCAAGGAGATACTCGCCAGGATAGAAAAGGAACTGATTTTGTCAGCTTTGGATACTTATAATAACAACCGTACTAATGCTATGAAGGCTTTGGGGTTTTCCAGACGGGTATTTTACGATAAATTACTCCGGTATGGTATAGAATAGTTATATTTGTGAATTACATGGAAGCGGAGTACGGGGTATCTCTCCTACTTGTAGAAATGGGAGTCTCACGATTGGATAAAATTAGTGTACGCTTTACGCACAAAAATTGAGAAAGAAAGCGTAGTTATGTATTTAATTCCATACACAGGAAAAACCCTCCGTGGACTGGTTTACCAGACAGGAGGGTTTTTATATTTTTTAGAGTTGGCACAAAAGTTGCATTAACTAAGGTTATATCAGAATATTAAAAATAGACATTAGTTTTTGAATATTAAAATCAGAAGAATCATTATGGAGCAAATCGCCATTACCTCACAGTAGGACATGGAGTCCAAAAAGGCTATTGTCAGAGCTATCGCTGGAATGAAACCGAGAGTGAAGAAGAAATAAAGCAAAGAGGAGGTGTATTTTTGACCAGTGCCCAATTCTATGTGCGGAATATTGTGCCAGATGTGATGACCACTGTCCGGATTATTAAAGAAGCCGATCCCTAGGTCATAGACATTCCAGAAGCGGCTTTTTAAGAAAAATTTAGGAGGTGCTCAAAATTTGAAAGTTGATGATATTAAAAAAATCTGTGTTATTGGTGCAGGCAACATGGGTCATCAGATTGCCCTGTGTGCTGCTTTAGCAGGGTATCAGGTCGCCTGCACCGACATCAGCCAAGAAATGCTGAATAAAGCGGAAGACTTTGCACGTAATTATTTACCGGAGCGGGTGGCCAAAGGAAAATTGACGCAGGAACAAGCCGATGAAGCTATTGTGAATCTTCACTTTACCCAAAATCTTGAGGATGCGGCCGGAGATGCTGACTTTGTGATCGAGGCGGCAATTGAGAAAATTGACATTAAGCGGAAGCTATTTGCAGACTTAGACCGAATTACACCTCCTCATGCAATTTTGGCTACCAACAGTTCCTTCATAGTCAGTTCAAAGGTCGCCGATGCCACGAAGCGGCCGGAGAAAGTATGCAACATGCATTTTTTTAATCCTGCTCTGGTCATGAAGCTGGTCGAGGTTGTGCAGGGTCCGCATACTTCTCCGGAAACAGCTCAGATAACCATGGATTTGTGCACAAAGCTGGATAAAAGCGGTGTCTGGTTAAAGAAAGAAATCTACGGTTTTTTGGTCAATCGGATCCTGGCTGCAATCAGTTATGAAGCACTGTTTCTCGCCGATATCGGAATTGCCAGCCCTGAAGAGATTGACCTTGCTGTTACCAATGCCTTAGGTCATCCGATGGGACCGTTCCGTTTGCTGGATTTCACGGGAATTGATCTTACTTACTATATCTCCATGGAACGCTATCAAGAAACCCGTGACCCTAAAGACAAGCCCTCACCGTTAGTCGTCGAAAAATTTTCGAAGGGAGAATGGGGCAAGAAAACGAAAAAGGGTTTTTATTCTTATTGATTGTGGGAGTGAAAAATAGGCTAAGGAGGCAAATAGGGATGTCAAAATTGGAGAAACCATGGATTAAGCATTATCCTGCTAACGTTAGGTATCACCTGGATTATCCTGAACTGTCACTAGGTCAATTCTTTGATCAGACTGTGAGCAAAATGCCTGATTCAGTTGCGATGATTTTTGAGGATCAATTCACAACCTATGCCCAGTTTGGGGATAAAGTCAATCGAATGGCTGCAGCATTAGCGGATTTGGGGATTGTAAAAGGAGAACGGGTAGGATTGATGGGACCTAATTGCCCTCAGTGGGAAATAGCCTTTTTTGCCATCCTTAAATTAGGTGCAATCGTAGTGCAAACAAACCCAATGTATGTTGAACGGGAAATCGTACACCAGATGAACGATTCCGGTGCGACGAACATCATTGTTTTTGAACCGTTATATCCAAGGGTAAAGAATGTTCTTCAGGAAATGTCTATACAGCGTGTCATTCTCTTTAATTATGCCAAAGCAGTCGAGCCTGCCGAAGATATCTATTCATTTGATGAGTTGATTGCCAATCATGAACCTTCTCCTCCAAACGTTAATATTAATCCTGCCGAAGACATTGCGGTATTACAATACACCGGCGGTACGACAGGTGTATCCAAAGGGGTAATGCTTACTCATCGCAACTTGATCAGCAATGCCCTCCAGGCCCTCGAATGGTCACTTATCATGGAATATGGGAAGGAACGTGTTCTCAGCGTGTTACCAATATTCCATGTCTATGGCATGAGCGATTGCATTAATTATGCCATAGCCATAGCAGCTACTCAGATTATTTTACCTCGCTTTGAAACAGATATTGTGCTGGAGGCAATTCGTAAATATCAGCCAACGTTCTTCCCAGGTGCTCCAACTATGTTTATGGCCATAAACAATCATCCTCGCATCGCAGAATATGGAGAGAGTTTAGCCGCGGTTAAAGTTATCTTCAGTGGTTCAGCCCCCCTGCCGTTAGAGGTAGCCCAAAAATTTTCCGCTGTGACACAAGGAAGGGGAAATTTACTTGAAGGCTATGGTCTATCTGAGGCTTCACCGACAACACATAGCAACCCTTTAGATCGACCTACGCGTGCCGGTTCTATCGGCTTACCGTTCCCGGATACTGAATGCGTTATTATGGATTTGGAGACAGGCGATAAAGAACTCGACCTGGGCGAAATCGGCGAATTATGCGTCCGCGGTCCTCAAGTAATGAAAGGGTACTGGGAAAAAGCAGAAGAGACGGCAAAAACCCTGCGCGACGGTTGGTTACGTACCGGCGATATTGCCAGAATGGACGAAGAGGGTTTCTTCTATATCGTTGATCGCAAAAAGGATATGATCATTGCAGGGGGTTACAATATCTATCCACGTGATATTGAAGAAGTCCTGTATGAACACCCTAAAATTAAGGAGGTCGTAGTCGCAGGGATACCAGACTCCTATCGGGGCGAAACGGTTAAGGCATACATAGTGTTAAAGCCTGATATGGAAGCAACCGAAGAGGAATTTATCACTTTTTGCAGGACTAAGCTGGCAGCTTTTAAAGTTCCACGCCAAGTGGAGTTCAGGGATGCCTTACCCAGGACTATTGTCGGTAAAGTTTTGCGCCGGCAGTTGGTAGAAGAGGAAATAGCCAGAATCCAAGTGGCCGCTGAGAGTCAATCTTAACAAATCAAGGAACTTATCCGCCCCATCTTGCCTTTTCGGGTCCCAAAGAATTAAACTATATTCAATATTAAGAATATTGAATTAATTAAAGAAAGGCAGTTTAGAAATGAAAAAGATCCTTATAGCAAATAGAGGTGAAATAGCAATTCGGATCGCTCGTGCAGCAGCAGACCTTGATATTCGGACAATGGCGGTGTATTCGATTGATGACGGCAATTCGTTGCATATTCGCTCAGCTGACCAGGCTTGTGCTTTGAAAGGTATGGGAGCTGCTGCATACCTAGATATGGAGCAAATCATCTCCGTTGCTAAGGCCGCTGATTGCGATGCTATTCATCCGGGTTATGGTTTTTTAAGTGAGAATGCAACGTTTGCACGCCACTGTATGGAAGAGGGGCTGAAGTTCATAGGGCCCAGTCCGGACGTGCTGGAACTGTTTGGTGACAAGATTGAGGCTCGCTCTTTCGCTAGGAAGTGCGGCGTGCCTCTACTCCCCGGTACTTTGAGTGCAACTACTCTCGATGAAGCAAGAGATTTTCTTTTGTCACTCGGTCCGGGTGCGGCCATAATGATCAAAGCAGTCATGGGCGGGGGCGGAAGAGGGATGCGGGCAGTTTATAATCCTTCCGACCTTGATGAGGCCTATACGCGCTGCCGATCAGAGTCGCACACGGCATTTGGTCTGGATGCGGTTTACGTGGAACAACTCATTCGCAAGCCACGGCACATTGAGGTTCAGATCATCAGTGACGGAAAACAGGTAATTCATCTGGGCGAACGCGACTGTACCATGCAACGGCGCAACCAGAAACTCATTGAGATGGCGCCGTGCCCGACACTTTCTCCACAACTTCGGGAAAAAATCACCGATGCGGCCCTGCGTTTGGCTCGAAAAGCCCGCTTTGACAGTCTCGGTACCTTCGAATTCCTGGTAGAAGGAAATGCTCAGGATGAAGCACCCTTCGCGTTCATGGAAGCAAATCCCAGGCTTCAGGTAGAGCACACCGTGACCGAAGAGGTTACCGGAGTCGACTTAGTCAGGACACAGATAGAGATAGCGGACGGGAAATCACTGGCGGATATTGGCTTGATGGAAGACGTGCCCCGCCCCCGCTTCTATGCCATGCAGTTGCGCATCAACATGGAGACGATTGATCCCACAGGCAGTGCCCATCCCGCGGGTGGAACGATTAGCGTTTACGAGGCTCCATCTGGACCGGGCATCCGGGTAGATGGTTACGGTTACAGCGGCTATACCACCAATCCGGCATTTGATTCATTGCTGGCTAAGCTGATCGTCTCCTCGAGGTCCTCGCGTTACGAGGATTTGGTCGCAAAGACCTATCGTGCACTTAGTGAGTTCAGAGTAGAGGGTGTCAAAACTAACATTGAGTTCCTGCTTAACCTCTTACGCAGGCCAGAGGTTACTCAGAACGATTTCCACACCCGATTCATCGAAGAAAATGCGATGTATCTGGTGTCATCTTCGGAACCGCACAGAACAGGTTTCTTCGCCTACAGCCCTGGCGAAAACTCTCGGCCTACAGCTGGAACGGCCCGTGTGGCGCCGGAAGGCACTGTTCCAGTTAGGACACCAATGTTGGGGCGCATTGTAAGCATCAACGTATCTGAAAGAGATCTTGTGGCAGTCGGACAGTCAATTGCTGTTATCGAAGCGATGAAGATGGAACATGAAATCATTGCGGCGCAAAGCGGCTGCGTGAGAGTTGTGTGTGTAAGCATCAATGACGTAGTCTCAGACGGAGACCCAATTCTTTTTCTCGAAGCAGCAGAGGTTGCCGACATGTTGACATCAACTGATGAGGAAATTGATCTCGATATAATTCGTCCCGATCTCGCCGAGGTGATCACCCGTCATGCCTTCGGCCTCGACGCAAATCGACCTGAGGCGGTGACCAGCCGACATAAGAATGGCCAGCGCACTGCCCGCGAGAATGTCGAAGATCTCTGTGATCCGGAAAGCTTCATCGAATATGGTGCACTTACCATTGCAGCACAGCGCAAACGACGGCCGCTTAACGAACTCATCAAAAAGACACCAAGCGATGGTCTGGTCGCAGGCTTCGGTTCGATTAACGGGTCCCTTTTCGAAGACGGAGTGTCTCGCTGCTTGGTCATGTCCTACGATTATACAGTTCTGGCTGGCACCCAGGGAATAATGAACCACAAAAAGATGGATCGCATGCTGAAAGTGGCCCGCGAATGGCGATTGCCCATTGTTCTCTTTGCCGAAGGCGGCGGGGGAAGGCCAGGCGATGTTGATGCAAATATAGTAGCAGGACTTAATGTAACTACGTTTAGCCAATTTGCCGGCTTAAGCGGTAATGCCCCGCTGATAGGTATCGTATCGGGATTTTGCTTCGCAGGTAATGCGGCGCTGCTTGGTTGTTGCGACGTGATAATCGCTACCAAGAACTCCAACATCGGCATGGGCGGTCCTGCGATGATCGAAGGCGGAGGACTGGGCGTATTTAGGCCGGAGCAGATTGGTCCAATTGACGTACAGACCCAAAACGGAGTGGTAGATATTGCAGTGGCTGATGAAGTGGAAGCGGTCGCAGTCGCCAAGAAGTATCTCTCTTACTTTCAGGGAGCCACCGTTCAGTGGGAGGCCTCAGACCAGCGTCTTCTTCGCCGCCTAATCCCGGAAAACCGGCTGCGTGTTTATGACATCAGGGTAATAATCGAGGTACTTGCCGACACCGGTTCTGTACTGGAACTGCGGCCACAGTTCGGTCTGGGAATGGTTACTGCGCTTATAAGAATCGAAGGCAGGCCATTTGGTGTGATTGCGAATAATCCAAAGCATGTTTCCGGAGCCATTGAAGCAGATGATGCTGATAAGGCAGCTCGTTTTCTGCAGCTTTGCAACGTACATGGTTTGCCTATTCTGTCCCTGGTTGACACACCGGGATTCATGGTCGGACCCGAAATAGAAACCGGCGCCCAGGTTCGCCATGTATGTCGCTTGTTTGTGATAGGGTCACATTTGAACGTACCTTTCTTTACAGTTGTTCTGCGTAAAGGGTATGGGCTTGGTGCAATGGCAATGTCAGCTGGTGGCTTTCATGAATCCTTCTTTACAGCCTCCTGGCCATCTGGAGAATTTGGGGCCATGGGACTCGAAGGGGCTGTCAAGCATGGTCATAGGAAAGAGCTTGAGGCAATTGAAGACCCAGCTCTGCGTGAAGCTGCCTACAAGCATTATGTTGAGGAGTCCTACAAGGAGGGAAAAGCTATCAATATGGCATCTTACCTTGAGATTGATTCGGTAATTGATCCGGCAGATACACGCAGGTGGGTCGCGTCCGGGTTGAAATCTGTCCCAGCTATACCAAAAAATAAGCAAGGTCAACCGTTCATAGATACATGGTAAAAGTGGAACCGGTATTTAGAATTTTAAGGAGGTTCTAGCATGGAAGATAGTGTTCGCAAGGGCTGGCCCAATTACTTAGCCCCTACCCTTGAATATCGGCGGGGGCAAAAACCTCTGCATGAGTATTTGCGCGATTATGCCCGCGAGAATCCGGACAAGACAGCTATTATTTGGTACGGGCGGGAGATCACTTACGGAGAGTTAAATGATTTGAGCGATCGGTTTGGGGCTTTTCTAACCGACTCTGGTGTAAAAAAAGGGGATCGAGTGGCCCTTTTCCTCTCCAACTGCCCCCAATATTTTATTGCCCATTATGGTATACAGAAAATCGGGGCAGTCGTCGGACCCTGCAGTCCTTTGTTTAAGGAGTGGGAACTTGAGTACCAGCTAAATGATCTAGAAGCCAAAGTGATCGTGGCAGCAGACAGCCTGTACGATATCATCGCTAAGGTTCAGTCGCAAACGAAGATCGAACAGATTATTCTCACTAATTACGGGGACCTCCTCCCAGTTGAGCCTACCATTAATGTCCCGGAAGAGATTTGCAAACCAAGGCTAATCATTCCCGATGTTTATGACTTGCTAACGGTTATTAACGATGTGGAAAACTCAGTTCCTATCCTAGACGTCAACATGGACGACGTGGGTCTTATTGTTTATACTTCAGGTACAACAGGTAAACCAAAGGGAGCCATGCTCTCATATAAAAATGCTCTTTTTAAAACTGCTGCAGGTGCACAAAGCAACATGATGCGAAGGTCAGATGTGTTCCTTTCCGTGGTACCTCTTTACCATATCGCGGGGATGTTAATGGGGCTTAATTGCACAATTTATGCTAACGCAAGTGCGGTGCTGCTCTACCGATTTGACCCTGTTGCGGTTCTACAGGCAATCGATCGCTACAAATGTACATGGTGGTACAGTATAGTTCCTATGAATGTCGCCGTTATGCAGGTGCCAAATGCCGGGCAGTATGATATTTCCTCTTTAAAAATTAATTTAAGTACAAGTTTTGGGATTAATCTAACTCAGGAGATTGCAGAGGCCTGGGCTAAGTTCACTGGAGGCTGTTGTCTCTACGAAGCGGCCTACGGTCTAAGCGAAACTCACACTGGGGACACATTTATGCCCTCGAATACAGTAAAATGGGGAACCCAAGGTATCCCTACCTATGAGACAACTATCCGTATAATTGACCCAAAAACGGGCTTGGAAAAACCAGTGGGTGAGATGGGTGAAATAGTCGTGTCTAATCCAGGTGTTTTCAAAGGCTACTTGAATAGGCCAGAGGCCACTACTCAGACCAAGCGCGACGGATGCGTATACACAGGAGATATGGGGCTGCTGGACGAAGATGGCTATCTAACCTTTTGCGGGCGATTCAAAGAGATGATCAAAGTGTCAGGCTACAGTGTGTTCCCAGAAGAAGTAGAAGCCATGCTAATCCGGCATGAAGCGATTGCCCAGGTAGCGGTAACCGGAATACCTGATGCTCAAAAAGGCGAAGTAGTAAAAGCTTATATTGTACTCAAACCGAAGCAAGCTACCCCTATTACAGCTCAGGAGATTATGGATTGGGCCAAACAAAGAATGTCTTCTTACAAGTCCCCGCGCTATGTGGAGTTTCGGCAGTACTTGCCGACCACCGGCTCAGGTAAAGTGTTACGGCGGCTCTTAAAAGAATAGGAGAGAAGATGAGGGGAGTTTCAATGGTAAAAGCATCCGTATCCATCGTAAAAGTAAAAGATGTCTATGAGTCTCTGCAAGAGAGCTTAACTCTGTGTGATGGACTGGCAGGGTTGAACACAATTGAACGAATCTTGATTAAACCGAACATTGTCAGTTGGGATTTTGACTTACCTTTTCCGCCTTATGGAGTAGTGACCACGAGCGCCGTAATAGAGGCTCTGGTTCGCATCCTGGCTGAGCATGGTTTCCGGGATATTACTATTGGCGAAGGCTCAGTTACTAATGTCAAGCCTCAAGGGGATGCCATTTTCAAAGCTTTAGGATATAAAAAGCTACAAAAACGTTATGGCGTTAAACTGGTGGATTTCAACCAAGGAGAATTTATTCCAACGGATTATGGTGACGGATTTAAGCTGGACATAGCCAAGCAGGCCTTGGAAACAGACAAGATCATTAATGTGCCAGTATTGAAAACGCATAACCAGGCGAAAGTATCTTTGGGTATCAAGAACCTCAAAGGATGTCTCAATAAAAAGTCTAAACAGTTTTGCCACGGCTTGGGTGATGAGGAGCTTAGTCTTACTTTTCCCCGTATTATTGAAAGGTTGCCAGTGGCGTTGACCATCATCGATGGTCTATATACCCTGGAAAAAGGACCTGGACCTACCGGAAAAGCTTTTAAGAAGGATCTTCTCATCGCTTCCCGTGATCCTTTTGCCTGCGACCTTGTGGGAGCTGCCATCCTCGATTATCCAGCAGAAGAGGTAGACCATTTGGTCTATTATGCCAAACGCCACGGCTACAGTTTGAAATTGACAGATTACGACATTATTGGTGAGAAGATTGCAGATCATCGGGAATTTGTAGAGTATGATTGGGAGTGGACAAAAAACGATACTGGTCCGATCGGGTTTGAAAGGCGCGGCATTACCGGGCTTGCGGTGCGCAAATATGACAGCAGCCTGTGCACGGGATGTTCAGCACAATATAATCCCATGTTGATACTTCTTTCGTCAGCTTATAAAGGGGAGCCTTTCCCAAATGTTGAGGTAGTGACAGGCAAACATCAGCCGGCCTCCACCGGTTTTGACAATTCAGTGCTGTTTGGCAAGTGCGCCTGTCATATTAATAAGAATAACCCCAGTATAAAAAAGGCTATTCCGATATGGGGATGTCCACCTGATTTGGAAAAATTCGTCGAGGTGTTGGCAAATGTGGGGATTGAGTGCGATTATAATGAGTATGTACGTTTCCGTCATTACCTGTTTGACAGGTATAAGGTCAGTGAGGGATTCGATCTTGACAATTGGTCGGTTGATTAAGATTGCGTTGTTAAGAAATGGGCTATTACAGAGAGAAGTTAAGGCTTGGCAGGCTTATATCTTGTAATTTCAGATAATAGTATAATGAAGGTGGTATTTATATTTATGATGATGACTCGGCATTATCAATTTTGGCCCAAACGTTCTTCAACTAGCTTACCGGTACCGAAAACCAGCGTATATGAAAATCTCGCTGTCTCAGCCCAGAGGTATCCAGATAAGGTTGCAATCCACTATTATGGCGGTCAGATTGCGTACCGACGCTTTAATGAGGAAGTTGAAGCGTTGGCCGGATTTTTGAAAAATAAGTTAGGAGTTGTCAAAGGCGATCGAATTTTACTCTATATGCAAAATTCGCCGCAATATATGCTCGCTTATTATGGCATATTACGGGCAAATGCCGTCGTTGTACCTATTAATCCCATGAATATTACGGATGAGCTCGCTTTTTATATCAACGATTGTGAAGCGAAAGTTGCTTTTGTCGGGCAAGAACTATATGAACGCATTGCTCCGCTCCAGAAGAGTACTTTCTTACAGCATGTTATAATCGCCACCTATAGCGATTATATCTCGGGCGATTTTGATTTGGAGATCCCCGATGAAGTATCCGCACCCAGTATAACCGTCGAGAATCCTGAAGTAATTTATTGGAAGGATGTTATTGCCGCTGGTTTGCAACCGGGTCCCTTAACAGTATCTGTCGAAGATATGGCAGTTATGCCTTTCACTTCAGGGACAACCGGCAAACCGAAAGGATGTATTCACACCCAGGGTACCGTAAATGCCAATACTGTTGGCGCAGCGGCCTGGTTCGCAATGTCTGCCTATTATAATACGTTAATAACCCTACCCTTATTTCACGTAACGGGAATGGTTCACAGCATGAATGCCTTGATTTTTGTCGGTGGAACGATGGTGTTGATGACTCGCTGGAACCGGGAGCTTGCCGCCGCTCTGATTGAACGTTACGGGTGTATCCACTGGATAAATATTGCGACGATGGTGGTAGATTTTCTTGCTAATCCTAACTTGGCGAACTATCGTTTGCAAACCCTGACTGCCGTGGGTGGTGGAGGTGCGCCGTTACCGGAAGCTGTGGGTGAAAAGTTGTTTCAATTATTGGGAGTGAGATACGCGGAAGGTTACGGCTTAAGTGAGACAATTTCGCATACCCATTTCAATCCGCTGGATCGCCCTAAATTGCAGTGTATGGGCATTCCGTCCTTCGATGTTGATGCTAGAATTATCGATACTGAGTCCTTACAGGAATTAGGACCCGGGGAACAAGGCGAGGTGATCGTGCATGGTCCACAGGTCTTTAACGGGTATTGGAACCGCCCAGAAGAAACGAAGGAGGCTTTCCTTACTATTGAAGGAAAACAGTTTTTTCGTACGGGCGACATTGCTAAATATGATGAAGAAGGGTATTTCTTCATTGTCGACCGAGTCAAGCGAATGATCAATACTTCAGGCTTTAAAGTCTGGCCAACGGAAGTGGAGGCTATTCTTTACAAACATCCGGCAATTAAGGAGGCTTGTGTGATTGGCGTATTAGATCCAAGAAGAGGAGAAACGGTCAAAGCCTTTGTTATATTGCATGACACGGAACGGCGGAAGGTTGCGGAAGAAGATATTATCGAGTGGGCCAAGGGCAAGATGTCTGCCTATAAGTATCCGCGTATTGTACAATTTGTAGAGAGCCTTCCAAAGACGGCTAGTGGCAAACTCCTTTGGCGTCAGTTACAGGAAGAAGAAAGAGCAAGGTCAAAAGAAGCGTAAAAAAACTAATCGAACATCGTACGTAGCGCATCGAATCTCGAGTCTAAAGGGGGTATTTTAACAGTGGGACATATAATAAATGCTAAGGAAGAGATTTACCATAAACTAGCGGAACGCCTAAGCAAGACTCCAGAAGGTGCACCAATTAACGAAAATCTCATGGCAATTCTTTATCGTCTTTATACGGAAAGCGAAGCTCTAGTTGGCAGTAAATTCCCTATACTTCCAATGACCTTAGATAAGATCGCGGTCATCACTGGCATTGAGAAAAATGAATTAAAAATAATTCTAGATGGGATGTCTGACAAGGGTTTGGTGTTGGACATTCCTCGTAAGGATACCTTCTATTACATCTTGGCTCCGATGTTAGTTGGATTCTTTGAGTATACCTTTATGCGGACAGGGGATCACGTTAACTTAAAAGAGTTAGCAGAGTTATTTGAAACCTACTTTCACAGCGATGGGGTCATGAAGGAAGTTGCCGGAATAGATACGAAGGTGATGCGAACTCTGGTTTATGAAAGTATTCTTCCTGTGGCAGTAGAAACAGAAGTTTTAGACTATGAGAGAGCTACGGAAATCATCAGGCAATCCGGCGGTGGTGCAATTACCATGTGTGCTTGTCGCCACGAGGCAGCTCACCTTGGTACAGCCTGTGACGCACCAGTTGAAGTTTGTATGTCCCTTGGTGGAGCCGCCGAATGGATAGTACGCAAAGGTCTGGGCAAACCGGCCACAGTGGAGGACCTGCTGAGGGTTCTTGACCAGACACAGGAACTTGGATTAGTTCACCTGTGTGATAATGTGCTGAATAAACCAACCTACATCTGTAACTGCTGTGGTTGTTGTTGCAAAGTTCTCCGCGGTATCAATGAACAGCAAGTCTTTGCTACCCACCCCAGTAACTTCATCCCATCCATAGAATTGGAAAGTTGCATCGGCTGTGGTATTTGCGTTAATAAGTGCCAAATTCATGCTATTACAATGGCTGATCAAGGAAATGGCCTAGAAGTACCGGCTTTGAATAATGAAGTTTGTCTCGGCTGCGGGGTGTGTGCCTCTGCCTGCCCAAGTGGTTCCTTAAGCATGTCACGCCGTTCAGATTTGCACGTTCCCCCAGAGAATATGAAAGAGAAGTTAAGGAGGATGGCTAAAGAGAAGGGTCGGTTATAAGTAATTAAGTAATTTGTTAACAACTCTAACTTACTGGGGAAATTTAAGAGAAATAGGTTCAGTATTAATCCTTTCCTTTCATGGTTAGATGTGCTATTATAATAAATAAATGAATGGTGATTCATTCATTGTGATTTTAGCAAGGTTTCCAAAAGGAGAATATATTATGACTAAGCGCCAAGACAAATATCAACTAATCTTAGAAGCAGCGGTAGAGGCAATTGCTGAGACAGGTTTCTATCAGTGTCAGGTATCGAAAATTGCCCGTTTGGCAGGTGTTGCTGATGGAACGATTTATCTGTATTTTAAGAATAAAGAGGATATTCTAATCCGGCTTTTTCAAGAGCGAATGGGAGAATTCATTGTCGATGTTCGTGGCCAAATTGCCAAATGTCAGACAACTAGTTCACGTCTTAAAGCTATAGTGGAGGCGCATTTTAACTTTATGGAGCAAAATCGTTCTTATGCAATTGTAACTCAATTAGAAGTACGACAATCAGATCCGCGTATACGGACTGCGATTCGAGAACCAGTTTTAGAGTATTTTCGAGTGATCGAGGAGGTGATAGAGCAGGGGATTGAATCGAAAGACATAGCAAATGTAAACGTTCGTGCAGCCAGACAGATGATTTTTGGGGCTTTGGATGAGGCCGTAACGGATTGGTTAATGGCTCGAAAACCACGACTTCTGCTTAATCAAGTTGAACCAATATTTTACCTTTTTGCAGGTGCACTTCGGCTTAAATAAAAGAAAAATTTTTTTCAAAAGAAGTGAATGATTATTCATTCAATAGGAATTTCTTGGGACTTCAAGCTTGTAAATCTAGTGAACTCGTTCAGCTAAAGCTGAACATCGGGGCTTCAGATACGATAGTCTCCAGCGGTGAGTATCGCCGAAGGCGCATGCCACTGACGAATACTTTCGCGTCGTAGGATGGACTCTACCCCACCTGAAGTTTACGAAGAACCCACCCCCACTTATAGAAGTGGGGGTCTTGAAAACTTGATAAATATTGTAAATGAAGTGTTGATATTCTGAAACCAGTAAATTTATAAGAAAGTTGCAAAGTTAAATTATTAAGATAAGAGGAGGATGGAATATGCAAATTCATAAAGCTGCTGTACTCGGTTCAGGTGTGATGGGAAGCACGATTGCGGCACAATTAGCTAATGCCGGAATTCAAAGTCTTTTATTAGACATTGTTCCCTCAGCATTAACTAAGGAAGAAGTAGCAGCAGGACTAACCTTGGACAATAAAAAGGTACGCAACCGCATAGCGGAGAGCAATAAGAGAAAATTACTTAAAACAAACCCCTCACCCCTGTTTGTACCTGAGTTTGCCGATCTAATCGAGGCAGGAAATCTAAGCGATGATCTAGATCGTTTGTCTGAAGTTGATTGGGTAATTGAGGTTGTGGTTGAACGTTTAGATGTAAAGATTGAGCTATTTAAGCAGGTAGCAGCCCATGTCCGTACTGGCACCATTGTTAGTTCTAATACCTCAGGAATTTCTCTGACAGCGATGGTGGAGGGGCTGCCGGAGACCTTTACCAGAAATTTTCTTGGGACCCACTTTTTTAATCCCCCCCGCTATATGAAATTACTGGAGATAATTCCTGGACCAAATACAGATTCAGAAATTATAAATTTCATGAAGGAATTTGGAGAGCGCGTTTTAGGGAAAGGAGTAGTTCTGGCCAAAGATACTCCTAACTTTATAGCCAACCGGATTGGTGTCTATGGGCTTGCCGTGACCTTACGGGAAATGATGAAATCTGGGTTGAGGGTAGATGAGATTGATGCTCTGACAGGTCCTGTCATGGGGCGTCCGAAGAGTGCATCTTTCCGGACTATTGATCTTGTGGGACTTGATACTTTTGTACATGTAGCAAACAACGTGGGAGAAGGAGTCCCGGAAGAACAAGATTACTTTGTTATGCCCGATTTTATCCAAGAGATGCTAAAAAATGGATGGTTAGGAGACAAGACCAAGCAAGGATTCTATCGCAAGAGTAAAGGACCAAAGGGAAAAGTCCTGGAAGTTTTAGACCCGAAAACCATGACCTATGTTCCCACCCTACCCGTTAAGTTCCCTTCGTTGGAGAAAGCGAAAGCTGCCAGTAATTTAGCGGAAAAAATACGTACATTAATTAACGAAAATGATGCCGGGGCGGAGTTTACCTGGAATGTACTTAAACCAGTATTGTTATATGCAGCTAGGGTTGCACCGACTATCTCTGAGGACATCACGGCAGTCGATGAAGGGATACGTTGGGGATTTAACTGGGAGATGGGTCCTTTTGAAATTTGGGACGCGCTCGGAGTAGAACAGACTGCTCAACGTATAATTGAAGAAGGAGAAAAACTTCCCCCTATAGTAGAGAATTTATTAAAAAAAGGACAAGGGAGTTTCTATCAAAAAGCTAAGGACGGAACCATAAGTTTTTTCGATCGGGAAACATATTCGGTAAAGCCGTCTAATTCATATTCTTTTTCACTTAAACAGGCACATCAACAAGGAAAAGAGATCTTTGGGAATCCAGGAGCCAGCCTTATCGACATTGGAGACGGAGTTGCTTGCCTAGAATTTCATTCACCCCATAATTCAATCGGCGCGGACATTGTGAGTATGATTTATAAATCTTTAGCCGAAGTTGAAAGCAACTATCTAGGACTGGTAATCGGCAACCAAGGTAAGAATTTTTGTGTCGGCGCGAACTTAATGCTCGTTCTGATGGAAGCGGAAGATGAAAACTGGGATGAGATAGATTTAATGGTTAGGGAATTCCAGAGGGCAACAATGGCCTTGAAATATGCCAAGAAACCGGTTGTTGCTGCCCCTTTTGGCATGATCTTAGGGGGAGGAACTGAAATTTGCCTGCATTCACATGGCATTCAAGCTGCGGCAGAAAGTTACATGGGCCTTGTTGAAGTTGGTGTTGGACTTATTCCAGGTGGCGGTGGTGTTAAGGAGATGGCTGTACGGGCTATGGAGGGGATCCTGCCTGGGATACAAGTTTCTCCAGACTACTTCTTCGCTAAACGCTTTGAAGGAGTGGCGATGGCCAAAGTTTCAACAAGTGCAGAAAATGCCCGTCAGCTTGGCTATTTGCGTGACCATGACCGCTACAGCATGAATCCTGATCATGTTTTATTGGATGCTAAGGCTCGGGTGATCGATCTAAATCGTAATTTCCGGCCCAATCTGTCGGCAAAAGTAAAAACTGCCGGTTCAGGTGTAAGGGCGACCTTGGAACTTGCGCTCTATGGAATGAAGGAGGGGCATTATGTATCGGACTATGATGTTTATTTGGGTAAAAAACTGGCTTTTGCTATAACCGGAGGAGATCGCCCCGCTGGAATGCTGGTTGATGAACAATATCTCCTGGATCTGGAACGGGAAGCCTTTCTTAGTCTGGCCGGGGAACCAAAAACTCAAGAGCGAATTCGTTACATGTTAGCTAAAGGTAAACCTTTACGGAATTAAGGGAGGGGAAGAAGATGCAAGAAGCGTTTATTGTTAAATCTAAACGGACCGCGGTAGGCAAGGCAGTCAAAGGGTCACTCACACTGGTTCGCCCTGATGATTTGGGGTCTTATGTTGTTGAAAATATTCTCAAAGATGTACCAAATCTCAGATGGGAAGAAATTGATGATTGTATCATAGGATGCTCCTTCCCAGAAGGAGAGCAGGGTATGAATATGGCTAGACTTATTACTATGCGAGTTGGACTGCCAATTGATGTGCCTGGCATGACCATTAACCGCTTTTGTTCTTCTGGGTTACAAGCCATATCCTTGGCAGCGGATCGAATCAGGCTGGGAGAAGCAGATGTGATGATCGGTGGGGGAGCAGAGAACATGTCCATGATTCCGATAGGTGGTCTAAAGCCTTCACCGAATCCCTATCTTATGGAGAATACTCCGCAAGCCTATATATCCATGGGTTTAACGGCAGAAAATGTAGCGAAAAAATACAACATAAGCCGGGAAGAACAAGATGAATTTGCAGTAAACAGTCATCAAAAGGCTTATGCAGCTCAAAGCAGCGGACGCTTCAATGAAGAGATCGTACCGATACCTCTTCCCATGTGGGGTAAACAGGGAGAAAAATGGTTTACCCAAGACGAAGGAATCCGCGGGGAAACAACCATGGAAAGTTTGGCCAAGTTAAAACCGGCTTTCATGAACGGAGGGTCAGTTACCGCAGGAAATTCATCCCAAACCAGTGATGGCGCAGCGGCTACTTTAATGATGTCGGAACGAAAAATCAAGGAATTAAATCTTCAGCCGTTAGCGGTATGGAAAGGACTGGCGGTAGCGGGTGTCGAATCGGAGCTGATGGGTATTGGCCCGATTAAAGCTATTCCTAAAGTACTAAAACAAATAGGAATGACCTTAGATCAAATTGATCTTTTTGAATTGAATGAAGCCTTTGCGGCCCAGTCCTTAGCTGTCATCAAGACCCTGGGAATTGATCCGGGCAAAGTTAATCCTAACGGAGGCGCAATAGCCTTTGGGCATCCGCTTGGTTGTACGGGAGCCAAACTGACGGCTACGTTGCTTCATGAAATGAAACGAAAAAAATTAAAATATGGCATGGTCACCATGTGTGTCGGCGGCGGAATGGGAGCGGCCGGAGTATTCGAACTTGTATAAAGAAAACTTGGCTAGCGCCCACGAAGACACAGTCTTCGCACGTATTAGCCTTCTTGCAGACACTGTCTTCGCACGAATTAGCCTTCTTGTTAGCCACAGGCGTCGGCGGTCGCATTAGTTGCACTTAAAATAATTTTTTTAAAGTATCATTTAAGAGAGGAGGATTAAAATGCAAGTAGGAGATGTCATTTCGTGGGAAAGGACATTCACTAATGAAGATGTTCTTGTTTTCAGTGGTTTATCCGGCGACAAGGGAACCCATCACGTTAACGAAAATGAACAGGGTCAGCTGATGGTTCACGGATTACTCACTGCTACCTTACCGACAAAAATAGGGGGTGATATCAACTTTATTGCTCGAGAAATCTCTTTCGAGTTTCATCGTCCAGTTTTTACCGGTGATACGATCAAATGTGACGTGGTACTCATCGAATTGGAAGAGTTAGAGGAGAAACTCAACTTGTCTTCATCATTGTCCTGTACAAACCAACATGGGAAAGTGGTTCTAACGGGTGGTGCAAAGGGAATTATATTAAGGTAGAATCCAGTAAATGTAAATAAAAGTATAACAGCAGCTTTGAGGAGGAAAAACATATGGAATTGGCAGTGCGCGGTGGAGGCTTTTTATTAGCGGCAGTAACTCCTGAGCAAGTATTTGTACCGGAAGAACTAAATGAAGATCATCTTCAGTTAAAACGCATGACCCACAATTTTGTTGAAAAAGAGATTGTTCCTAAGAGTGAAGCACTCGAAGGACAGGAAGAAGGTCTGATGCGTAGTTTCATGGGGCAAGCCGGGGAACTGGGGTTGTTGGGTCTAGAGATTCCGGAGGAATTTGGGGGGCTATCCTTAGATAAGTATTCTACGGTTGTAGTTGGGGAGGAAGTACCCCGCGGTGGCTCTTTTGCGGTGTCCTTTGCTGCCCATACGGGCATCGGAACTCTGCCGATCGTATATTTTGGTACACCAGAACAAAAAGCAAAATATCTTCCAAGTCTAGCCAGCGGTGAAAAGATTGCGGCTTACTGTTTAACAGAGCCCGGTTCAGGTTCAGATGCTTTAGGGGCAAAAACAACGGCCGTTCTTAATACCGAAGGCAGTCATTATATCCTAAATGGAACGAAGCAATTCATAACCAATGCGGGTTTTGCCGATGTTTACTTGGTTTATGCCAAGGTCGATGGTAAGTTAACAAACTTTATTGTGGAACGAGACATGCCTGGTCTTTCGCTAGGGCTGGAAGAAAAGAAGTTAGGAATTAGGGGTTCGTCCACTCGTCAGGTTATCTTGGAAGATGTTAAAGTGCCAGTAGCAAACCTTGTAGGGGAAATTGGCAAGGGTCATGTAGTGGCCTTTAATATTCTTAACGTTGGTCGTTACAAACTGGCAGCAGCGGCTATGGGCAGTAGCAGGTTAGCTTTAGACACTGCGGTAAAATATGCTTCTGAACGCAAACAATTTGGAGTTCCGCTTACAGCTTTTGGAGCCATTGCGATGAAACTGGCCGAAGTTGCAACGCAAAACTATGTGGCTGAGAGCGTGGTTTATAGGACAGCTGGACTAATGGAACAGGGATTTAAGGGTTTGGATCTCACTGGGGATTGCCGAAAAGAAGCGGGAAAGGCCTTGGAAGAGTATGCAATAGAGTGTTCCTTAAATAAAGTCTTGGCCTCCGAGGTCTTGGATTTTGCAGTTGATGAAGGGCTGCAGATTCACGGTGGCTACGGATTTATTCAGGAGTACCCTATTGAGCAGATGTACCGGGATGCTCGGATTAACAGGCTTTTTGAGGGAACGAATGAAATAAATCGCTTATTGGTACCAGCAACTTTATTTAAACGGGCCTTAAGTGGAGAACTGCCGCTGTTGGCTGCTGCCAAAGCTGTTAGTAAAGATCTCCTGTCTGCAAGCTTGACTACGGGCGAAGAGGGTCTGGCAGGACTGATGCCGTTAGTTCAAAATGCGAAAAAGCTTTGGCTCATGGCAGCCGGAATAGCTGTTCAAAACCTAGGCGAAGCTTTAAAAAATAATGAATATATTCTTATGGGCTTGGCCGAAATGGTTTTGCAGATTTATGCTATGGAAAGTGCAGTGTTAAGGGCGTTAAAAGTTCAAGCGATGCCAGTTAGTGATGAACACAAAGCTTTTGTGGCTAAAGCAGCAACTTTAGGTACTTTTACCGCATTCAACGTCTTAGAACAACAGGCAAAAGAGGTTTTGTGCGCTGCGGAAAAAGGAGATGCGCTTCAGACTATCCTCGCTGGAATGAGGAAGCTTGTACGTCGCCCATCGGTAGACATGATTGGGTTACGTCAGGAAATTAGCAAAATAGTTATTGAAAAAGGGAAGTATCCGATTCGTTAAGACTACTTATGATACTGGTGGGGGGGGGTGACTCCTCCCGACCAATGCTTATGGTTTAGAATTGAAATAGTCTCAGACCGATAAGAAATATCGGAATATTCGAAATAATATACTCATATGCAAATGCCCAATATACCAATCTGTTGCCCTTAATGCTGCTATTGAAGCCTCATATTGACGAGCACTTTCAGACCTGATTTTTTTTGAGAAAAAGGAGGAAGAAGGATGACAAGTGAACTCAGTAAACCGTGGTTCAAGTTTTATGAAGAGGGTGTAAAAGCTCAATTGTCAATTCCGGAAATCGGCTTGCTCGAAATGTTTAAACAAACGGTCGAAAAGTTTCCGGAAAGAACGGCCTTAATTTTTGCCGGACACACTTGGACTTATCGGCAAATGGATGCAGTGGTAGAACGTTTGGCCAGGGCGTTTGCCAAAAATGGGCTGACTGCAGGGGATAGGATCTCAATCTATATGCCAAACAGTGCTAACTGGGTAATTTCTTTCTTTGCTATTATGCGTCTTGGAGCTGTGGTTGTTCAGACCAATCCGCTTTATGTGGAGGATGAATTAAAGGCTCAACTTCAGGATGCCGGAGCTACATGAATTGTTTCTGTGCCACCTCTTTTACCTCGAATTTTAGCGATAAAAGAACAAACTGAGCTTAAGATTGTAGCTATAGATGCTCTCAAAGCATATGGAATACAACAAGATCTATTTGTTCTTGATCTTAATGAAATGCTTGCCGATAGCAGTTTGGATCTCCTGGATTTGGCTCTACCCCAGGTTCAACCCACTACGACGGTTGCTGTACTGCAATATACAGGAGGTACAACTGGAACTCCCAAAGGGTGTATGCTAACTCACCGGAATCTGGTCGCAAATGCTATGCAGGCTTGGGAATGGATAAAAGACGAAGAAGTAGTAGAAATAGTGTTAACTGTATTACCACTATTTCATATTTATGCTTTGACAGCATGTATGAATTTAGCCATGATATCTGGCGGTTCCATGATAATTGTGCCGAAATTTGATATTAATATGGTACTTCAACACATAAACGACTATAAACCTACTTTCTTCCCAGGTGCCCCCACTATGTATGTTGCAGTAATTAATCACCCGCGGATCAAGGACTTCAAAGTCTCGTCTATTCGGATTTGTCTTAGTGGTTCCGCACCGCTTCCGCTAGAAGTCGCAGTTCGTTTTGGAGAATTAACCGGAGGAAGGTTGGTTGAGGCTTACGGTTTATCCGAAACGTCACCTGCTACTCATTTTAATCCTGTATATCATGCCCGAGCTGGTTCAATTGGAGTTCCTATCCCGAATTCAGAGGCCAAAATAGTAGATATGATATCGGGTGATACAACACTTAAACCTGGAGAGATCGGGGAACTTGTCATAAAAGGGGATCAAGTCATGTTGGGATATTGGCAAAAACCTGATGAAACTAAGGCAGTACTAAAAGATGGCTGGCTTTATACCGGTGACATAGCACGTATGGACGAGGATGGTTTCTTCTATATTGTGGACCGCAAGAAAGATATTATTATCACGGGTGGTTATAATGTCTATCCACGGGATATTGAAGAAGTTCTCTATCAACATCCTGCCATTAAGGAAGTTGTCTGTGCCGGAATTAAAGACAAATATTGGGGTGAGATGGTTAAGGCCTATGTTGTTCTGAAGGCTCAGCAAGATGTTTCAGAGCAGGAATTATTAGTTTTTTGCCAAAGTAAACTTGCTGCTTATAAAGTACCAAAAAAAATAGAGATTCGCGAAATGCTTCCACGGACTGCCGTAGGAAAAGTATTACGGCGTTTTCTAATAGATGAAGAGAAGCAGAGAGCCGAAGCTGACCAAAGTTCTATTAATAACAGGTAACAAACAAATGACCTGAATGTGTTGTCGTCTTAAGCCAACTCTCATTTCGATCGTTGATTAAACAAACATTCAATATGAAGCCAAAATTGCAATCATGTAAAATGGTAAATGTTCTCTTTCTTTGAATAAAAAAATGAAAGCCTTTGTTTCTATCTTAAGGTAGAACAAAGGCTTATTCCACACAAAAAAAGGGGTAGTACACCACGTGCGTGGTACTTAGTGGATAAACGAGGAACCACAATATATAATTATACCCTAGGGAAGGTGTTCTAAGGAGGAGGGTTATGTCCATGGATTACACAACCATTATCTTAACAAAGCAATCTGGAGTGGCCATGATTAAGTTTAATAGGCCGGAAGTACTTAATGCTTTTGATCACGTGATGGGGAAAGAGATAGGCTCTGCAGTGGCGAAAATCAGTGAAGACCCCGAGGTGCGGTGCGTTATTCTTACCGGTGCTGGCAGGGCTTTTTGCGCAGGAGGGGATATCAAGGGGATGGTGAGCGGATTAAGTTCCTATTCTCCTGACGAGCGACGTGCTCACTTAAAAAATATACACCGTTGGCTCACAGAATTAATCAACCTAGATAGACCAGTCATTGCTTCAGTCAATGGTTTTGCGGTTGGGGCAGGAATGAGTTTGGCGATGGCTGCCGATATCATCATCGCAGAAGAGGATGCCAAATTTGCACAGTCCTTTGTGGGTATCGGCTTGGCGCCGGACTTGGCCGGCAGTTATCTTTTGCCACGTCTAGTTGGCTTGAATAAGGCCAAAGAACTCACCTTTACCGGAGAAACTTTTGACGCGCACACTGCCCAACGCTTGGGAATTGTTAATCAGGTCGTGCCTGCAAAGGAACTCGAACACGTGACTTGGCAATTGGCCTTACGTCTTGCCCAAGGTCCTACTAAAGCCATCGGGTTTGCAAAAGCAATGTTGAATAAAAGTTTTGAGACAGATCTTACAACCTTTTTAGATAACGAGGCTTCTTATCAGTCTTTTTGTGCTGGAACTGAGGACTTTCGGGAGGGGTTACAGGCCTTTATAGAAAAAAGAAGGCCAGAATTTAAAGGGAAATAAGTTGTAGCCTGTAGAAGATAAGGTTCGAAGTCGTGAATAGCTATAACTTTGGTTAATTGTAAGATTGTTTGATGAGATTCAAAATTGGTATAATATTTAGGATGGTTTCCATGAAAATAATCATGAATAATCATGATTCAGCTCTGTTGTGTGTCCAGAGCTGAAGCATAACTTTACATCCCGCATGAAATAAGGGGTGTAAAGTTTTTTAAAATTACTTTTTCGCAAAAATGGGACTGGTAACCTCAAACCCAATCTGGTATGATAGTCTTGAATAGGTAG
>Ga0209639_1000838_pt1 | contig 37306 bp, 32 predicted proteins | sample EPASupsiteHSE605_FD_187268 | JGI IMG/M metagenome (GOLD analysis project Ga0209639, IMG submission 187268) | Bioremediated contaminated groundwater from EPA Superfund site, New Mexico - Sample HSE6-05 (SPAdes) (version 2) | ecosystem: Environmental > Aquatic > Deep subsurface > Groundwater >... | reverse complement strand
AAAATGAAAATTCACAGAGTAGGAGCAAAGGCATATTTAAGCAAACCAAGATACAACTTAAACTTATTGAGATATTAAAGATGTTAGGGAAAAACGATATGTAGAGCCTGTTACTGCGTAAGTCCTAAATTATTCAATTATATTATGTCAAAAATTTTAATTTCATTAAAATTACATATAAACTGAAGGTGTAGTGTTAATCTCATGCATCTTCAAGTTTAATCCTCATGTGCCTGATTCGATCATTAAGTGTATAACTCTTGCATAAAAAAGAGCTGCGATGGACTTGAAATTTTTACAGTCACTGGGCGACCCTGAGTCGCCGTTTCCATTGCTCTGGATGTGGTGGAACCGGAAACAAGGAAGAGATCTTAAGGAGATCTGATTGAGATGCATATCTAACTGCCTGAGAGATACGCGTTACAACGATCTTACTGATTCTGAAAAAGAGAAGTGCTGGAAGCTCTGTGAGCAGTGAAACAATATTCACTCTCTTCCTGGTGGACATAAGCTGTCAGTAGAGAAATTTTTCAATGACTATATCAGGCTTTACGGATGGAATGATTTATATATTCGGTTTGCTCCGAATATCATGACGTAGAGTGAAGATCAAAAGGAAGAGCAGAATTAAGCCAATAATCACTAGGACAATGACATATCTAAAAGCTACGTCCACAGGAATTTGTTGACTAATAGATTCAGCATCACCGACCAACGAAGACATATTATACTATTAATATTGCAAATATAAATAAATTATCAAAACTGCGTACAATTGAAATGCACGCCTATTTTAGCTTCTTTTCTCTCTAATTTTTCCGGAATTTGCCCTATCGGGATACATTGGAATACATGCAGATCCTTCAAGGAGACATTGAAGGAGCGGATGAGCCAAGCATATCGAAAATACAAAAATCCGCTTTTCTTTTCGGATATCTGCAAAGCCTTTCAGAGCCTCAGCGCCGCAGGAACACACAAACCAGACTCGTCCTGAAAGCTGAGCCTTGATCAATAGAGTAAGACCTTGACAGCTCAAATAAAGGTAAGCAGATAATAGAAGTTGTTATATAGGAAGCTTAATATGCTGTGCAAGGAAGCAGGTATAGACAAAAAGATAGGCACGCACACTTGCAAAGGTATCAAAATATCTTCGGCACAAAAATCTCGCAACGACTATGCTTTATGTGAAGATATCGATTGCAGATACAAAAAGAGCTGGATGAAGCAGACTATCCGATATTGTATATAATAAAGAGTGTTACATGATATCGTTTTTAATATCGCTTTATATCCTCAAGATGATTGTGTTTTATTGGATTGCGAAGAGGATACTTAGGTGGAGAAAAAAGAGACAAGAGTAGATCGACTTTTGAAGCTAACCTAATGCCAACAATGAGGCGCAAAGATACCAAAGTCGGGCTATAGAGCCAAAAATCAGCCTTGAGCTCCGGATGAATCCAGGAAGGATATCGAAGGGCTTCGCAGTAAGAGAAAAGATTCTGATTTCGAGATGCGGCTAAAAATCAGAAGTGGTGGCAAGAATAGACATTAAAATTATAAAAATTTTTATAGACTTACGCAGTCCGGATATCTGAAAAGAAAGATGGAAAAGAATTAGTTTTGCAGGAGATAAAGCAGCTCCCGCGCACTAGGGAAGATATTAAATCCGGTATCTTATTTCCATTCCTGGCATTCTCAGAAATGGTACATGTCAATTTTACAAAACCTCGCGAAATGTAAAATATAAGAGGCTGTAATCAGGGAATTAATACATAACAAAATGTAGAATGCAAATTGCTGAAGCCGTAAGTAGTGTTCAAACTGCTATAGCAGTCATCAATATTTAAAATAAGCAAAAATAGAAGAATGCAAATTACCAATCCAATAGCTGACGATTTATCCATCTTTTCCACCAACCTTTTCTTATCATCCCCCCAATAATTTTCATCTATTACTATTACAATCCAGTTAATTCTGCTCTACTTCTACTCTGTTACTGAATACTTAAGATATTAAAAATTACGCATTTTATCCACTTTTTAGGAAGTGTATGAAAAAATATAAAAAAAGACGTAACTATTCAGGTAGCAACGGCAGAAAGTGGCATAAATCGGGTTGAAGACTTTTCCATTCCTTGGGCTCTCAGATTCCTTGGACTCTCAGGAATGATACATGCCAATTTTACAAAACTTCACGAAATATAAACATACAAGATTGTAATTAAGGCATTAATTTATAACAATAGGTAGACTCCAAATTACCGGAGCAATAAGTAGCGTTTAAATTGCTAAAGTAGTCATCCATATTTAAAAGCAACAAAAGTAAAACAATACAAATTACCAATCCAATAGCTAATGATTTACCCATATTTCCCCCTAATAATACTTATTTCCTGTAGTTTTCCCCTCTATAATTCTCCCTCTATAATTCCCCTATGTTACTACACACTTAAAATATTAAAAAATAAGCATTTTTTAATTAGTTATTAAGTATCTGAAAGAGATAAAAATAGCAAAACGTGTTAAAAAATCGTTGATACCTTTCGTTCTGATTTTCAAAGTAAAGTATGTTCTGCTTTTTTCCGACAGCTTCAAAAAAGGGTTCTTAAGAACGTTCCAAAAGCTTTCATTAACCTCAGGGAGTTACCTGAAAACATGAGTTTTCTCATGAGGATAGAGGGGTGATCCATATCTCCGTACTCAGTGATAGTGTTGAGAATAGAAGGAGTGTTTAGCGAACCTATAAGGTCATTCAACTGTTTGTCTTCCAACTTTCCAACGTAGTCGTGGATTTTCATGCCTATCTCAAGTTCTTTTCCCAGACCCTTTCTCCAGAGCAGGTCATACTCGGAAAGCCTCTTTGCAGAGGTGTCCCCCTCAAGGGCAGCCTCTGCAGCAACTTTTCCAGCTATTTTTGCCGCAAAAGCCCCGGTGTAAATTCCACCTGCCGAAGTTGGTTTCGCCTGCCCGACGGCATCACCTACCAATAAAACGCCGTCTACAACCGTCCTTTCAGGTGGGCCGATTGGAATACCCCCTACCACAAAATCAAGCATACCTCCTGAATACCTGGCTTTTACATGAGGGTTGGAGCAAAGGAATTTTTCAAGATAAGAAAGGGGAGAACACTCCTCAGGATTATTTTTGCAGGCGAGGCCCGGTTCAAGGGCAAGCCCTATTCTTGAGATTTTTTCGTCAAGGGGAACAGTCCAGGCAAAAAAGCCAGGAGCTGAGGAGCCCGGAAACAGTTCAACAAAGTCGCTATCTTCAGAAACATATGGAGCTTCTATCTGAATACCTGGAAGCACACGGGCAGGTTTTTCAAGCCCTGCGTAACTGGCTATCCTACTCTTTACCCCATCTGCCCCTATCACGACAGACGCGCATATGGTTTCAGACCTGCCGTTTTTAAGTATCCTGAGTTTTACCGGAGAACTTTTTTTCCTTCCTGTGCCAACTTCGGGATTTCTTTTTTCAATTTCTATCGCTCTCGTCCTCAGGGAGAGTTCTACGCCTTCTTCCACAGCCATTACTGCAAGCTTGCGGTCAAAATTTTTCCGCGAGACCACATGTGCCTTTGTCTGCTTCCCGTCAATTGGCAGGCACTGTCCGTCCGGAGCATGTACAAAAGCCCCGCGTACGGAGTTGAACACAAATTCATCCGAAGGCTTGAGTTCGCATTCTGCAACAGCTCTCGTGCTCAAAAGTCCGGTACAGCCTACAGGAGACCCTATGGAAGGATGCTCTTCGAGCAGGAGGACCTTTGCCCCATTCATGGCTGCATAGCGAGCAGCTGTGGAACCCACGGGCCCAGCTCCAACCACAACAACATCATAGTTCATGCTGCATCATCTTCGAGACTATCATCTTCGAGACTATATCTTTCCTCAGCAGGAAGCTTAATATATTCATAACCCCTAAATGTAATTAAAATTACAATTAAAATATAAGACCGAAGATATATTTACTTTAATGGAATAGCCTTTGAGCAACTTTCTGGATTATTTTTTAGTTATTCAGTTATTTAGTTGTTTAGTTATAACTGGATAGGACTCCATGTGAGATTTTCAGACCCAGTCTACCTTTTTAACTTTCCATCTTTCACAATCTTGATATATTGATAAGCATATCCATCGTGAGACTGAACGATAAAACTGAACAATCAAGTATTTAATCATTTCTTCGAATTACAGGCCAGAGTTTTCCATGCAGCAGAAAAAAGAAAAATCCCAAGCTTCAAGTCCAAAGAAACAAAAAAGAAACCGACAGGATCAAAAAGCTTCTCAAGATCCGAATAAGAAGGATCCACAGACAAGTAGAAACCGCACAAAAGACAAGGCTCGAAGTTTTAAAGCGAAAAATCCTTCCAATAAGAGCCCTGGCCCTGAAAAAAGTTCGAATTCGATCTCCCAGAAGAAAAATATCTCCCAGCGTTTCGAGTATGAAGATAATCATATTTTCTGGTGCCGAAAATGCAACCTGCCTCTGATAGGAGAAGAGTGCGGCAGATGCGGCAGCAAAGGAGAAATTATCCGGCTTTCCCAGCCTGCAGATGTCCGATTCTGTTCTCCTCACGAACGGGAAGTTCTGTCCAGGCAGCTTTATTCAACTTTCGGCAGCAATCTTCTTGGAGATAGGCTCATTCTTCTTAATAAAATTCCAGGCGAGGATAAAACCGATGAAGTGCTCGTAGACGGCTTCATTTTCGGAATTCTTCGTTTTGAGCTTTCAAAAATGGACTACAGTTTCGAGCCTTCCCTTCAAGGAGCAAAAATTCTCCTGAAACATGCTGAAGGCAAGAAAGTCGAACTTCAGAAAGCAAACCGGCACCTTAACGGAAAAAATGTTTCAGCAGAGTTTGTCGAATCCTTTGATTCTAATATAAAGGCAGGAGATTTTGTCCTTGTGATTGCAGGCAGCCTGACAGGATATGGAGTCTCTTATATTGACAGCGCAGATTTTTCGGACCTGAAAAACCTGTCTGAAAACAAAATCCAAAATGAACCGAAATCCTCCTCTGATGTTGAAGCAAAAATCATCAGAATCAGAAAAGTTGACAGTGGTGAGGCATTTCTCCATTCCGAAACTCCGGATCTCAGAGCCTGTATAGATGCTAACAAAAAACACCTTCAGGTTCTTGGCAAAAACGCAATCAACGCCATTCGTGGGATTGTATCCAGAAACGAATACAAAAACCTGCCTGTCTACGTCTCCTTCAGCGGCGGAAAAGACAGCCTTGTGGTGCTGGACCTGGCGCGGGCCTCCCTCAAACAAAGAGGACTCAAAGCTTTCTTTCTGAATACAGGGATCGAATTTCCCGAAACTGTCGAGTTCGTGCGAAGTTTTTGCCGGGAAATGAAAATTCCGCTTGAAGAGGTAAATGCAGGTTCTGCTTTCTGGGAGCAGGTAGAAAAATTCGGGCCCCCTGCAAAGGATTTCCGCTGGTGCTGCAAGGTGTGCAAGCTGGCGTCTGCAGGAGACCTGGAAGCAGGGAAAGGAGGCTGTTCCCTTTCCGAGAAAGGAGCAGGTAATAGCGTGGCTTATCTGACAATCGATGGAAAACGAAAGCATGAATCCTTCTCAAGGGCAAGAATTGCGGCAAATGAGACAAATCCCTTTGTTCCTGCCCAGCTCAACATCTTCCCTATCAGGGACTGGAAGGCGCTTGAAGTCTGGCTTTACATTTACTGGAGAGGGCTTTCATACAATCCGCTTTACGACCTTGGTTTCGAAAGGGTGGGATGCTGGCTTTGCCCGTCGGCCCTTGCTGCCGAATATTTCAGAGTAAAAGAGCTGCATCCTGAAATGCACGAAAAGTGGAATGCCTTCCTGCTGGAGTGGGCAAGAACAAGAGGCCTTCCGGAAAAGTTCGTAGAACATGGGTTCTGGAGATGGAAGGAATTGCCTCCGAAAATGCTCAGGCTGGCAGAGGAACTTGGAATTTCCGTTCTTGTTAAAGAAAACGTTGAAGACTTTGAAATTGAAGTCGTGGCAGGAATTTCCCCCTGCAGAGCTGGAGGCTTCTCAATAGAAGCAGGCGTCCGGGGTATCAGGGAAAAAGAAGCTGCAGATTTCATGAATGTGCTTGGAAGTACGGTTTATGCGAAAGAACTGGGCATGCTGCTGGTCAAAACCGGAAAAGGGACTGTAAAGTATTTTTCAAATGGAAACCTGCTTGTAAGCTCGGAAACAAAGGAAAAAGCTGTCAGACTTTTTAAGGAGACTGCAAAGCAATTCATAAGGCTTTCCCGCTGTACAGGCTGCGGCATCTGTGTAAAAACCTGTCCGGTTGGAGCAGCTTCTCTGAACGAAAAAAAGCCTGGTGTAAGCGAAGCCTGCATCAGGTGTGGAAAATGCACGGAATCATGCGTTGTAACCAGATATTTTAATAAGCTTATACCAGATCTGGATCAAAAATTGAAAGTCTGAATGTAAGCATCCGGGTATCTCTTTGAAGGCTACACAATATCTCTTTGAAGGCTACACAATTATAGTAGACTGGATTTTTTTCTGAAGATCTTTTATTTCCTGAAACTTTTCTACTTTTTCTTCTGAATCCTTAAATCCTGTGCCTTTTAAACTATCAAGGGCCATTTCCGCCACGATGGAAGAGTTAGTCATAAGCTGTTCTTCAGCCTGGATTCTTAAGGTCTCAAGTACCCACTGGCTCTGCAGAGCAGCCTCATGAAGTCCCTTCTTTAAAGATAGTTTACCTATTTCTTCTATAGAAAGCGCTGTTGAGCTCAGGGCTTCGTCAAAGTATTTTTCTGCAGCAAGCTTACCTATTTCCTCAAGCAGGAGAAGAGTACTGATAGTTTCAAACTCAAAGTTTTCTGCTGCTACCTTTTTTCCAATTTCTCCCAGACTGGTTGCTGCGTTGAGCACAATTTCTTCCGAGCCCTGTCTTGCACCAGAAATCCCAATTTCTTTTAAGAGTAAGGAAAAAGTAATTATTTTTTCCCGGGTTTGCTGTTGTGGAGAAAAGTTCCACATTTCCATAAGAGTCGTAGCAGCGACCTTTGAACCGGTCTCAAGAGAATGTGCAGCTGCAGTTCTTCCCAATCTTCCCGTTGCTATAAAGGCCTTGCTCAGAGCGGATTCGTATCCATTTTCTGCTGCTGTCCTTGCCAGTTTTCCGAGAGCCAGAACAGAATTGATGGTAACAAGCTCCATTTCATTTTCTGCAGCTGCCCGTGCGATACTTTCAATTGAGAGAATGACTCTCTGAGCATCTGCGTCTTCATTTTCAGAGAAGAAGCCTGCCGCAATTCCTGTAAGAGAGTCCAGAGCCTGGAAAACTCTGTTCTCTTCTTTTTCTTCAATTGCAGAATAACCTATTTCAACTGCCTCTGCCTCGTTTAGTGTAATCATTCTTTTTTCCCCTCTTTCCATAGTCGTAGTAATAAATTAAGTTTCAAGCCCTTTTTTCAGCACATTTTGCGAGTGCTGTTGGACCTATTATTCGCATGCTGTCAATTCAAACTATTGCATATGATACAACATGGGGTACATTGTCTGGCTTAACCTATGAAGTTACGACATTATTAGTGTTACTGTTTTGTAGCGGCCTGAAGGACTCATGATTTTTCTTACTACGATTCTATCAGAGAGTATTGAAGAGTTACTATTCTAAAATATTAGTCAAGTAAACAAAATAAATGGAATGAAAAAGTCTACTTTTTAACATATCTTAATAATTTATAGTTACAGTGTGAAATAAATAAAAAAGAAACGATATATATAGATAAATGTGTCTATTTATATCGAGGTGGGGGGAAATAAAAAAGAGATATCTGTTACTATTTTGTGTTGTAATACTATACAATTTTACAGAAACCGAAACTGATATGGTCAATCTTGTGCCAGCTGGCTATCTCACGTCTACAAAAAATATGATCGAAGAACCATCGGCTCAAGTCATTGCCGAAGGAGTTGACGAAAGTGATGTATCCATAAGTGATGTATCAATGAGTGATGTATCAATAGTTCATCCGCATCAATCAAACTGCTATGAATCCACTGCCAATGGCTCCTGGGTAACACTTGTTAATAAGAGGAATGCAACCGATCCGACTTATAAAGAACTGATTGAATTTATCAAGTCAGACAGAACGGACGAAATCGAATACGATTATAACAATTTTGTTTGCGCTGACTTTGCTCAAACAGTCCACAATAATGCAGAAAAGGCGGGGATAAAATCCGCCTGGGTTAGTATAGAATTTGAAAATAGAAAATACGGACATGCATGCAATGCGTTCAACACAACTGATAAAGGGATGGTTTTTGTTGACTGCACAGGGCCAGACCCCTACAAACCAGGAAACTGGGATTCTGTTGTAAAGATTGAAATTGGAGAAGAGTACCGGCCGAGAGAACTATTTAATACGGGTTCAATTTATGACTCAATGGGATTAGTTAAAAATTATAAAGTTTATTGGTGATCTAATTTTACATTTATTTATTCATTTATTTAACTATATATTGAGTTATTTAGCTATTTATCCATTTATTTAGCTACTTATTAATTTATTTAGCTATATATTGAGTTATTTAGCTATCTATTAATTTATTTAGCTATTTGTCTATTTTATTTAGCTATCTTCGAGTTTTTTGAGGGAGTGAAGCCACAGAGTGCAAAAAAAGAAGGATAAATTTTGACGATCCAGAAAAATATTAAAAATCCCTATTTTTTTCTTTTGTTATCTCTGTTTTAGTTATTTTTCACCCTCATCCTCTACTAATACAAAGGTTTAAAATATGATCTCCTTATATAACAGTACCATTAAATTTAGTATGTAGTATTGATAACTATGGCAACTAGCAGAGAAAGACAAAGAGCAAATCTAGCCAGAATGAAAGAAATTATGGAAGAAATTGAAAACACAACAAATGACTTTGATCTAATCACTGAATTACATAGACTTCTAAAAAGACAGTATCCGCTGTCCTTAAGATGGCATATGATTGTATTCAAAAATGAAGTTGAAAGTAGTTTATGGCATCTGGAAGACATAAGAAAGGAAGAAATTGAGATTGCAAGAAGGAGGCGAAGGTCAAGAAAAGAGCCAGAAGAAGGACTAAAACAGGTTTACTATAAATACTCCGAGATACCTAGCGCGTTTAAACTTGATTACTACATGGTATATGATGCCGAAGCAAACCAATACAAATGGTTAAAGTGTAGCACTCCTGGAAACCCAAGGGCAAACGTTTTTGCAATCCCAAAATCTATGATTGAGGAAGGTAGACTCCACTGGAGTGAGGAGGTGAAACAAAAATGGGGAGAAGACAGCATTGGACAAAGAGAATTACTGGAAAGAAGTATTAATAATTGAATTGTCTTTTTGATTATATTTAAATCACAAAATGTTTTAATCAAGCTTAGAAAGAGTTAGAAAGTTAACTAGAAGTGAAAGCTGACTAGAAGTGAAAGCTGACTAGAAGTGAAAGCTGACTAGAAGTTGACTCCCAAGGAATCGAAGTTTTCTCTAATATATCAAAAAAGCTGGAAACTTCAAAACCGCCCATTATCCTGTGAGGATTGACTTTCCTTCCATCCTTAAAAATTCGGTCAAATATTCCCGATTCTTCTAAATAGAAAGTTTGAGCTGGAGATTAGATAAAAAATGCGGGATTTGAAAGATTCAAGATCTTTCTACCCTGCCAAATCTTCAGTAAAGAGCTTAAAGACATATCTTACCCTGCGTTAATTCAAGCAGGAACTTCTTTGGTCAGGATATAAGCAACCATTTCAGGGTTAAGCTTGCTTTCCCTTGAAACCTTTGCCTCAATATCCTCAGTGGATTTACCTTCTATTTTCATTTCCTTTATCTTTTCAACCACTGAGGAGGGAATACGATAGTATTCGTTTATATCCTTTCTATGGCCCCAGACATCTCCTTCTATAAGCTGGATTCTCTGCATTCCAAGGAACATCTCCATGGATTTTGAGACCGTGCGCATATAAGACTGAGGTAACTGAATTACCTCAACTTTTGGGCAGGTTTCAACCAGTGTAAAGATGTCCTTGTTTGAAGGCCTGAAAGCCAGGTGAACAATGCGTTCATTAGGATTAAGTGTGACGATTTCTTCTCTGGAACTAACTACTCGAATTTTCATATATGTTTTCTTTCCCTACTGTTAAGTTTTTTTAATTGTACCTCGATATAAACTACTTTAAACGTATTATAAATGTTTATCTTACTGCACTATCATTTTTTAGACAGTATTCGGAAAAAGTTCTTCAAGTTCTTCCCTGCTATTCTAACAAAAAACCTGAAAAATGCCAAAAAAGGATAATAAACCCTTTTTTATAAAATTAACTTTTAATTTTGCGTCAATTTTGCTGTTTTTCATTCTATAATTTTTTCAAAAAACTGTTTGAATTATTCTGATTATTGATCCCACTATTTATGACTCATTAGCTAGTGTCGCGTCAATCCTGAAATGTCTGATAAAAACGTGAGAATTTTACCCAACATATTACCAATTCACTTCGACAATTTTTAGTTGACGCGACACTAGTCGGCATTTATCTTTTAACACTCCCTGTTCGCCTGTATTTTCTAAGCCTCTGTTTCCAAGCCTACTTATTCCCAGGAATATTTACGCTTAACTTACTCAGGATTCTGTGACAATAAAAAACACCGGCTGGCACGAGAAAAATTCATTCAGGCCTCAATAACTACGGAGGGCACGAAAAACCAGCTCAAAACCCTACAACCGCGGAAAATATGGAAAAAACGGTAATTTGTAAATTAGTCCTTTCAATTAGTCCTCTCGAGCGCAGCGAAACGGACAGCATACTCCCGAGGCGCAATTCAGGATGGAAAAGCTACAACTTAATGAATTAGTCTGCTTGAGCGTAGCGAAACGGACCGCGGGCTCCCGAATCGCAACTCGGGAAGCGCAACTCGGGCGTGAAGGAAATTAGGTAATTACTATAGTATATCACTCTTTTCAGTTCAGTCAAGGGATTCGGCTTCGTGTGTATATTCAGAGCCATCAAGAGTTTCAAGAGCAAGCTTCATCACAAGTAGATGGCTTATTAAAAATTTATCCTTAGTTTCGAGAATCATTGTTCCAAGAGAATTGGAAGCTTGTATGATTATATTCTCAAAGCTACTAAAGTCTGCATAAGAAAATTTGTTTTCTGAAAGGGTAGGCATATACTGAAGAAAATCGATTTCTTCCCCCTGTTGAGCAAGTAGACCGAGAATACCGGGAAACTCTTCAGAGAAAATAGTCGCTTCCTTGCCCTGAGGTTTTGGCAAGAGTATACCTAAATTGGGAGAGAAAAGCCCTCCATTCTCCGGAACTCGGATGTTCTGCTGTTTGAATGTCTCCTGTCCTATGGATCCAATAGCCAGAGACGCAGCTAAAGCTTCTCTCTCCATTTTCTGAATAGATGCTGAATTCACAATTTCTCCCAGGTATGCGACTGCAATCCTGACTGCTGCCTCCATTCTCTGCCCAACAGCTGCCTTCCCAATTGCACAAAGGGAGTAAAGGATACTGAAACCAGTATCAGACATCTTCTGCTCTCTTGCAGCCTCAGACATTTTCCCCAGAGAAAAAAGAGACAGGAAAACCCCTATTTCCATTTTTTGAAGGACAGCAGCGTTACCGATATCCCTTATACTGATTACAGCCTTTTTTGCATCGGGTTCGAGTCTCTTGTTTATATATTCAGTTCCGCGCTCCGTAAGAAAATCTATGGATCGTAACACACCAAGTTCATCATTATCCTTGACAGAACTTAACCCGAGATCCGTTGCTCCGGTTTCGTTTAAAATAGACATTCAGAACACCCCATCAAAAATTCTTATATATCCGGAAAAAGCATCTCAAAGTGAGACAAGTTTGCCGGTAATCCCGCCCCCTATAAAAGAAAACAGGTATTATAAGTACTAAATTGACCTATAAGCACTAATTGATCTACTCGCCAAAATACTCATTAAACTGAGTGGAAAAGGTTCATAAACCAGTACCAGAAAATTTCTTTTTTCCCCTGGAGTTCTTATTCGGTTTTTCTTCCGGTTCCCCAACTTCTAACATTTCAAAGTTCAGGAGAGCTACTTCAGCTATAATGGTAGCACTAATAAGGAAATGATCCTCTGCGTTAAATTTAATTGTTTCAAGCGAATAAGCTGCCTGGAGCAGAACTCTTTCAAGTCCTTGCCTATCTGCAGTTTTTCCTATATCAACAAGAGAACGAATACTGGTATCAGCAGTTTCTTTCAGATTTTTTTCAATTGCTCCGGTTCCTATTTCTTGCAGCAGCATTTCAGCGTTTAATGCTGCATCTTCGAAATTCTGGCTTGCTGCAACCTTCCCGGTTTCCCCAAGGAGGGCCACCGTACTTTTCGCAACATCACCCAAACTTTGTCTTGTAACGCTTTTTCCAATTTCTCCAAGAGCAAAAATAACTGCGATTGTTTCTTTTTTAGTTCTTGTAAAAGCCGCTGTGTTTCCCATCTCGCCAAGACAGAAGGCTGCGAGCTTTGCCGGAGCCTCCATTTTTTGTCCTGCTGCGGCCTTTCCGATCTCACCAAGAGCGAGCGCTGTACTCACAAGGGCATTTTCCATTTGCTGCCGATATGACTCTCTGGCAACCGGAGAAAACAGCATAACGGTATTGACAACAACCAGTTCAAGATTGGCCATGGCTGCCGCTTTTCCTATTTCTTTAATATATTTGATCAACCTTTTAGTGTCGCTTTCCTGTCCTTCTTTTGCATACTTCACCGCAAGCTCGGACAGATAGTTAAGGACCCTATTAATTTCGGCTTCGTCCTTTTCGCCAACCAAAGCCAGCCCTATCTCCAAGGCCTCGTTTTCATCAAGCGGTAGAATCCTTCATGCCCCCAGATTCTATTAAGTTAGTATGGATATGTGAGAATATGAGCTTTATCATGGGAAACAGTGAGAAAAAAATAAGAGTAAAGGGCATAGAGTAAGTTTTACAGAAAATTAGGTACACTGCTGATAACAATAAAGAACGGCAAAACAGTTGAAGAGGCAAGGGATTGAGTTTTGTCGTTCTGCATACCCTTGCCTTTTCACAACTATTTTAAAGTTTCCTTTAACAGTGTTGCCTGTAAAAAACTTGAGATTAATCCAAAATATATAGATAATTTTTCCAAAAGACAGGCGGAGAAAATATTCTCTCCGCCTGCTGCGCTACGGAAATTCGGTTTGTTTCCTTAATCACAGTTTTTCCTTAGGAGTTGTCACAGAATAACTTATTTATTGTTTCGATTGAATGCATTGATTTTCAAAATCGATATCACCAATTGGAATTGAACTTTATAAATAAAATGCCTAAATTATTTTGTGACGAATCCTTAGAGCTTAACGTTTTCTCTGGCCCATTTCGCACCCTCTTCAAGCATCTGCTGGTTGAAGGCGATAACTTTGGGTTTGCCTGCAAAATTTTCGGCAAGGGCTTCCTTAAAAGCTTCTTCTTCCAGGCCTGTTGCGTTGATACCCATAAGGACTCCGAGCATGAAAGAGTTAGCTGCTTTTTCTGATCCGGCTTCCTTTGATTTTTCGGTTGCCGGGACTTCAATAGCGTTGATGCCTGCAGGTGTCTCGACTTCACCTATGGATGAGTCATAGAGGATGAAGCCTCCTTCTCTGACTGCCCCTTCGAACCTTTCAAGAGAGGGACGGTTCATGGCTACCAGAATATCCGGCGTATAGACTGTAGGAGAACCTATGGCCTGGCCTGAAATCACAACCGAACAATTGGATGTGCCTCCGCGCTGTTCCGGACCATAGGATGGGAACCAGGAAGCGTTGAGGTTTGCCTTCACTCCTGCCTGAGCCAGGATAATGCCCATGCTGAGAACCCCCTGCCCTCCGAAACCTGCAATCTTGGCCTGGATAGGGGCAAAGTCTGTTCTTGCAGGTTTCTTTTCGGTATCTGTCTCAATCCCGTAAAGTTTCTCCAGGGCTTCAGTTGTGAAATCACTTACTCCACGGCACAGGGGTTCGACTTCTCCGAATTTATCCCTGAAGTTCTTGAGAGGGAATTCCTTTTCCATTTCCTCATTAATGAAACTGATAGCCTGCTTTGCGTCCATTTTGAGGTTAGTCGGGCAGGCTGCAAGGACTTCTACAAAAGCGTATCCTTTGCCGTCTCTCTGGATCTCAAGCGCTTTCCGAACTGCTTTTCTGGCTTTTCTGATGTGGGAAATATCAGAGACCGAAACCCTTTCAATAAAGACCGGAGCCTTCAGGTTGTCCAGAAGCTCGCACATATGGAGTGGGTAGCCTGCAAAACGGGGATCCCGGCCTTCAGGACATGTAGTGGTCTTTTCTCCCACAAGGGTTGTCGGGGCCATCTGTCCGCCTGTCATTCCGTAAACCGTATTGTTTACGAAAAAAACTGCAAGCTTTTCTCCCCTGTTTGCCGCCTGAAGAGTCTCGTTCAGGCCTATGGAGGCAAGATCTCCATCTCCCTGATAGGAAATGACCACAGCATTTTCTTCTGCCCTTGAGACACCTGTCCCTACAGCAGGGGCACGCCCGTGAGCAACCTGGATATTGCCCGTGTCAAAGTAATAGTAAGCAAAGACCGCACAGCCCACGGGACTGATCATGACCGTCCTGTCCTGAATTCCGAGGTCATCAATTGCCTCGGCAATAAGCTTGTGCAGAACCCCATGCCCGCAACCAGGACAGTAGTGAGTGGCTGTCGGGGCTGCCCCTCCTTTACGGGGATATTCCGCGTACAGGGCTTTTGGCCTCCCTATAACTTTTTCTCCATTAATGATTTCTGCTGCCATTTTCATGCCTCCCCTGCAACTTTTCTGATTTTGTCCATTATCTGGTCGAGGGTGATCAGGTTTCCTCCCATACGGTTTACCAGCTCCACAGGCTGCGAACAGCTGATTGCAAGTCTGATATCATCTATCATCTGCCCATTACTCATTTCCACAGCTATGAATGAACATCCTTTATCTGCAAGAGCTTTCAATTGCGCTTCAGGGAACGGGAAGAGAGTTTTCGGCCTGAAAAGCCCTACCTTGATGCCTTCCTGCCTGGCAAGGTCTACGGCTGACCTGCAGATTCTGCTGCTAATCCCGTAGGAAACCAGAACTATTGAGGCGTCATCCGTCAGGTATTCCTCATAATCCACTTCATTCTGCCTGATCAGCTCGTACTTTGCCTGCAGTTTCTCATTGAATCTTCCGAGTTCATTAAAGTCCAGGAAAATTGAAGTGATAAGGTTAGGCCTGGTTTCGGCTGTGCCATTGACCGCCCAGGTGGTGTCGATCTCAGGGACAGTAGCTTTCTCCGGGAACTCGAGAGACTCGATCATCTGTCCGAGCACACCGTCTGCGAGCACTACAGCAGGGTTTCTGTACTTGAAGGCAAGCTCGAAGGCCTTCATGGTAAAGTCGCACATTTCCTGTACGGAATTAGGGGCAAGCACAATATTTTTGTAGTTCCCGTGCCCTCCGCCTTTTACTAGCTGGTTGTAATCCGCCTGTTCAGGCCCTATGTTTCCAAGACCTGGGCCTGCCCTCATAACGTCTATAAGTACGCAGGGAAGTTCTGCGCCTGCAAGGTAAGAGAGCCCTTCCTGCATCAGGCTGATTCCGGGGCCTGAAGATGAGGTCATGACCCTGTGCCCTGCACATGCTCCTCCGTAGACCATGTTGATCGCTGCCTCTTCGGATTCGGCCTGGACAAATTTCCTCCCTATTTTAGGGAAATACTTGGATGCATCATGCAGAATTTCACTTGCCGGGGTTATGGGATATCCGAAGAAACAGTCACATCCGGCATAAAGTGCACCGACGACTATTGCGGAATTGCCTTTTATGAGTTGTGTTGCCATCTTTTTCCTCCTTTTCTGCCTTACCTGGCTTCCTCATCTTTCATGGGAATGTGGATCTCGATTGCAAGAGGTTCAGGGCAGGTATAATAACAGCTCAGACAGCCCGAGCAACCCTCTCCTTTGTATTCTATATAATGGTAACCTCGAGCATTCAGGTTTTCACTCATGAAAAGTACGCCTTTGGGGCAGGCGAGAAGGCAGCGCTCGCAGGCTTTGCACTCCAAAATGTTGATAACAGGATATGGTTCTTTTTTATCGTTCTTTGACATATGGGGTCCTCACTTTGATTATTTTTCAGGCACCTTCAGTGCTCTTCTCGGCTTCCTTGCCCATCCCGGGCAAAGGGTTTATATGGATTTATTCTTCCGTTTGTCTTTTACCGGACTGTTTATATGGATTTATTCTTCCGTTTGTCTTTTACCGGACTGTTTATATGGATTTATTCTTCCGTTTGTCTTTTACTAGACTGTTTATAAGGATTTATTCTTCCGTTTGTCTTTTACTAGACTTTTTCAATTCCTGTTTTTCTCAAACCGGTTTTGTGCGACATCAAGAAGAGCTTATCGCTTCCAGGTAATTTTTTCAAATCGTATAACTGTTTATATCCGCAAATTAATGTAAAAATTAAGATGAAACTGTAAAGTAAGTCCGGAACTGTAGATTTTCAGAGCAAAGTTTTCAGAAAAAGTTAAAGGTACTTAATTCTTTCCTTTCTTTTCGCTCTTTTTAATATGATCAAAAATGCTTTCCTGATTTTTTATGTTGCCTTTCCTTTTTGAGGAAAGGCATCTGGATCTTCTGGAGCTCTAAACTGTTCCGAACTGAATGGCACTGTTGATACTTAATTTATTGAATTTGATCTTGTTCCCTAATCTCAACCCTTCGGATTTTACCGCTAATCGTTTTTGGGAGCTCATCCACAAACTCTATGATACGCGGGTATTTGTAGGGAGCCGTAACCTTTTTCACATGCTCCTGCAGCTCTTTTTTAAGCACTTCTCCTGGAGTGTAATTTTTAGTAAGTACGACTGTCGCCTTGATAACCTGGCCTCTTTCAGGGTCCGGGACACCCGTAATTGCACATTCAAGTACTGCAGGGTGCTGGATAAGGGCACTTTCGACCTCAAAAGGTCCTACCTTATATCCGGAAGTCTTGATAATATCATCAGCTCTTCCCACAAACCATAGATAGCTGTCCTCATCCATCCAGGCCATATCTCCTGTGTGGTAGTAGCCGTCATGCCAGGTCTCTTCAGTTTTTACAGGGTCTTTTCCGTAATGGACAAAGAGCCCTACAGGCTTTCCGTCCTTTGTGTTGATAACGATTTCTCCTTCTTCTCCTACCTCACAAAGCCTGCCGTCCCTGTCCATAAGCTCAATCCTGTATCCAGGGGTTGGTCTTCCGATAGATCCGGGTTTTGGCTCCATCCACGGGAAGGTGGCGATAGAGACAACAGTTTCAGTCTGCCCGAATCCTTCCATGAGCTTTATGCCCGTGAATTCAAGGAATCGATTAAACACCTCAGGGTTAAGAGGTTCGCCTGCAACGACCGCATATTTCAGGGTACCGAATTCATACTTGCTAAGATCTTCCTTGATCAGGAAACGGTAGATTGTAGGAGGGGCACAGAAAGTTGTAACACCGAATTTTGAGGCTTTTTCAAGCATGTTTTTGGCTTCAAACCGGTCATAGTCATAGACAAAAACTGCACAACCACCTATCCACTGCCCATAGAGTTTGCCCCATACACATTTCCCCCACCCGCTGTCTGCAACTGTATAATGCAGCCCGTCATCCTCTACATTTTGCCAGTACTTTGCGGTAAGAATATGCCCAAGAGGATAAGTAAAGTCGTGCTCCACCATTTTCGGAAAGCCAGCGGTTCCTGAAGAGAAATAGACCAGAGAAATATCATCGTTTTTAGTAGCAGCTTCACCTGCAGGACGCTCAAATTCAGCAGAAGCTTCTTCAAGCTCTTTTCTGAAATCAATCCAGCCTTCCCTGGGTTTTCCTCCAACGACTGCTTTTTTGAGCGGGATATTCCCACACTGGGAATGGGATTCGTCCACCTGTTCAGGAACTCCGCCCTCTGATATACAGACAATCATTTTCAGCCCAGCTTTTTCGATCCTGTATACGATATCTCGTGTTTTGAGCATATGGGTTGCAGGCACAGCAATGGCTCCCAACTTATGCAACCCTAGGATACAGTACCAGAACTCATAACGGCTCATTAAGGTGAGCATTACATAGTCGCCTTTGCCTATCCCGTGTTTTACAAAGAAATTTGCAGCTTTATCGCTGTAGTACTTGAGATCCTTGAAAGTAAAGGTTCTCTCTTCCCCGTTATCGTTACACCAGACCATTGCAAGTTTCTCAGGGGAATCTCTAGCATAAGCATCGACAACGTCATAGGCAAAGTTGAAATTCTCAGGGATCAGGATTTTGAAATTTTCCTTGAAATCCTCATAAGATTCGAAATCGGTTTTGGAAACAAATTGGCTCAGCAAGGAAGTCATTCTGGACACCCGTTTTATTTACCTGTATGTTTATGTTTTATGTAGTTTTGAAGGCTTTAGAGCCTGTTTAAATTCTAAAGTTTACTTTTTATCCTGCATTATTGTGTTTTGTTATCAGGTTTGAAATCAAATATACATTAATCAAATTTACAATATAACTGCCAGGAACTTAGCGGATTCTCCTTCCATAGCTTCCATGGCGTGTTCATAATTGGAGTCAAAATAAATGGAATCTCCTTCATGCAAGATAATTTCATTATTGTGAATATATACTTTCAAACTTCCCTCGAGCACATAGTTAAACTCCTGTCCCGGGTGGGAGTTTGTTTCAGGTTTTGTTCCATAAGGTTTGGGTTCAACTGAAACTATGAAAAACTCGGCTTTTTTATGGATGAATTTTTCAGCCAGATTCTGGTACCTGTACTGCTTTCTCCTTTCAACGCTTACTCCTTTTCCATTCCGCGTAACGGTAAAAATATTCATGCGTGGCTCTTCTCCTGTAAGGAGAGTAGCCATGTCTACGTGCAGCTTATGTGCAATTTCAAAAAGTATGCTTGCCGGAATGTCTTCATTTCCATTTTCAAAGTTCTGGTAGGTCACATCGGGTACCTGCAGATATTCTGCCATTTCTTTAACCGAGATCTCTGAGATTTCCCTCATTTCACGAACTCGAGCTGCAATTTCCTTTATTTTTTCCTGCATCATATCTTCTCCAGCTGGATTTTTTAAGAATTAACTTAAGGTTTGTTTAAAAAGCTTTGTGCTTTTTCCAGGCTTTTTTCCAGGCTTTAATACTTATTTGGAAGGAGATTTTCTTCCTGAATCATTGAGAATTATAATTAATATACATTATCGTTGATACATTTTCGTAATTTCTTTATCAAGTAATGAGAGAACTTAATCTCGACTCTTAAAGATGTAGCCTGCGCATCTGAAAATATTAGAAAAAAGGAAAAGTCATTTAGCGGTGAAGATGTTTTGGCTGTCGCAACCTCTCATAACAGACCTTGGGAACTTAAAGCTTTCCTGAAACCCATAATTTTTTGGGTTTCAGATTCTCCCTACATGCATGGAAATACTGACAATTATTATTTTATTGGCAAGAAAAATCTTTTATTTTCTTAATAAGTTCTTTTTATATACAATAATATCACGAACTAAATGAAAAGGGAATTCAGAGTTTTCTCAGTTATACTTTTTTTATATATATTAATTTTAATTTCTTTTGCCTAATATTTCTTTAAACCAATAATTTTATATCTCATCCTTATAAAAATTGTTTCTGAATTCCTGGATTAATGTGCGGGTTGAAATGACAAAAATTCGAACTTTCAGATGGGTCTGCTTATTCTTAATATTTTTAGCTTTGATCATTATTTCAGAAACCGGAGCTACAGAAAATATTTATATTTCGCCAGGAGAATCGATCCAGGTTGCAGTAAATGAAGCGTCCTCAGGAGATACTATCTTTGTAAAGCCAGGAGAATATAATGAGAGCATTCAAATCAATCAGGATAACCTGACAATAGTATCGGAATCAAAAAATCCTGATAATACTCTAATAAACGGAGAGGACGGCGGAAGCAACGCATTCGAAATAACTGCCAGCAATGTAACAATTATCGGTTTCTCAATAGCCGACAGCCAATGCGGGATTTACCTCAATGGCGCTCAAAACTGCATGATCAATGGCAATAATATATCAAAAAACGAGATCGGAATCTGTCTGTATAAGTCCGACAATAACACATTGAGCGATAATACTATAGATTCAAACATAGATTGCGGTATCAAGTCACTTACTTCTGCAGGCAATATAATCTATAACAATTACTTTAATAACACGAATAACGCCATAGAGAATAAACTCAACACCTGGAACTGTACCGCAGGTAATTACTGGAGTGACTACACAGGCACGGATAAAGACGGAGACGGTATCGGTGACACGGTATATGTCATTAACCATCAGACAAACAGTATGGATTACAGGCCGCTAATGAACTTTATTCCGAAATCTCCCGTATTGCCAGAGGCGATTTTCACTTCAAATGTGACAGTAGGATATGCTCCTCTTACAATCGAATTTACTGATTTTTCAGAAAATGCCAGCTCATTATCGTGGAGTTTCGGAGACTTGAAGGTCTCGAACTCGTCTGATCTTTTTCATACTTTTCTCAAAGAGGGTACTTATACAGTTACTCTGAATGTCACAAATGAAAACGGCAGCGACTCTACAAATGTAACTATAAATGTTTTGAAAACCCCGGATCCGTCCGTTCCAGTACTTCCTAAGGCCAAATTCAGTGCCAATGTTACAGGCGGTTATGTCCCTCTTACAGTTCAGTTTATTGATTTTTCCGAAAATGCGGACTCGCTGTCGTGGAGTTTTGGGGACGGAAAGGATTCCTGCTGCTCGGCCCCAAAACACACTTTTTGTTGTCCCGGAAACTATACAGTATCTCTGATAGCAAAGAATGCTAATGGCAGTTCCTCTACATGTACTGTTATAACTGTCTTAAAACCCACTTTTACATCAGTCCCTGAGGCGAAATTCAGTGCAAGCGTTACCACAGGGCCGGCTCCCCTCACAGTTGAATTTGTTGATCTTTCGGAAAACGCCACTGGCTGGGCATGGAATTTTGGGGATGGAAACCAGTCCGCTGAAAAAAGTCCTGTATATACTTACACGACTCAAGGAAATTACACTGTGAGTCTGAAAGTCAGCAATGAATATGGTACTGACTTAAAAGAAATCATAAATCTGATTAAGGTTGAGGATGCCGATAGTACGCATAGTACAGATAGTATCTTTTACTCTGAAGATAGTAATGATGCTACTAATGCAGAAGACGAAGGAAATTCGAACTCAAACAATGGAGAAGAGGGCAAAGGAATTGCGAAAATTCCCAGCAAAAAAAATCTTAAGTCTGCAGAGGACTTTGCTTCATCCGTTGCTGGCATCAGACCTCCTGCAGAACTGAAAGCTTCAATAGATCGCGAGGTTCTCAGCGGCGTAGAAAATATTGAAGCTTTCGCAGAGAGTTCATTATCTAAAACTGGAATAAGAAATCTTCTCTGGTTTATATTGACTCTGGAGCTGCTTGGAATCTTTTCGATAATTTCCGTGCTCAAGAGAGGCAAAAGAAGATAAATGGAAAAAGGATTTTGGCCTTTACTCACAGCCTACGATCAGGGCCACAAGGTTTTGCGTGTGGTTTTTGACATCTTCTTCTGTGGCATCTTTCAACCACTTTTTTCCCCCATGGACTGCGTGATCTCCGCAGATGAAGAAAATAGTGCCTTTTTCCGCATTCCGGAAAATCTCACCTAAATTTTCATCCACCGCTTTTGCAGCCTGTTTCATTTCTTTCCAGTTTTCTGCCCTGTGGGAAAAACGGTCAAGGGCTCTCAGGTGCAAGGCCAGGATATCGGGCTTTTCTCTGAGGGCATCCACAGAATATTTAGTTATCTGCCGGTCATAGTCAAGAATATCTTCGGAATTGGGGACTCCATAAAAGTCTTTTATCCTTCCCCTGAAACTTTCCGCGCCTTCAGATTCGATAACTACTGACGCTTTCATCCCTGCCCTATAAGCCCATTCCATGATGCTCTTAAGTTTGGGATTTTCAGAATCTTTTGCTGTTTCGGAATAGATATCCGCTGTTGAGTAGATTTTATGTTCTTCTGGCAGGTACCCTGTGAAGATTGACGCAATCGCAGGAGATGTTATGGTTGCCTGCGATTTACATTTAAAGAGGAGCCCCTTTTCAGCAAATTCATTCAAATTTCTCATTACTGAAGAAAAATGCCTGTAAAGGGAATACCCAAGACTGTCAACCACAATAATTACTGCCCTTTTGCAGCCTCTTTCCTTTGTGTAGTTCTCTACCTCAGAAATTGGCCTGCCGGTAGGTGGAACCATAGGGATTTTCAGCAATCTTGAAATCGTAGGGGCGATGTCAATAGTGCTACACTCATAAACTTTCATGTACTCTCCAGAATATTATCTGGTAAGCCAGTTTATATGTATTTCCCAGATCGCTTATTTTAATTGTAGTCGTTTAAGCAAAAAAATCTTCAGTCTTCATCTATTTCTTCCACTCCAGCATTTTTTTTGTTTTCATTGGTGCTGAAGTTTTCAACAGGTGTTTTTGACTCCGGTTTCTCTCCTGAGACAATGCACATGTAGATATCCCGGTTTCCATTGTGCATACCCACCCACACAATTCTGTTTTCATATATGTCGGGTTGCAACTGCATTGATTCGCTTGTTGCGATCCTGATTTTTCTGGAAGTGGAGAGATCGTACATGTGGATATCAGAATTCCCATTGCTATGATCCTCCCATACTATCTTGTCTTCATAGATGGCCGGACTCCTTTGATCGGAGTTATAGGTGGTGAGCCGGGTTTTCTTAGAAGTAGAGAGATTATACATGTAGATATCGCTATTTGGGACGAATTCAGTTCCGTCCCAATACTCCCACACTATATTATCACCGTAGATGTCATGTATCCACCCCGTTCTCCAACCAGCTAAGTCAATGTCATTTATCTGGGTTTCAGTAGAAGTGGAGAAATTGTACATGTAAATGTGGTTTTTTCCATTGTGATGGCCTTGCCAAATTATCCTGTCCCCATCGATAACGGGAAAATAATGAAATGACTCATTCGTGGCTATCCCAATTTCTTTGGAAGTGGAAAGGTCATACATATAAATTGAGCCTCCATATTTACCATCCTGCCACACTATCCTGTCCCCATAAATTGCAGGGTATGTCTGGCATGATTCATTTGTGGTAATCTGAGTTTCCCTGGAAGTGGAGAGGTTATACATGTAGGTATCCCAATTTCCATTGGAAAAATATCCATCCGATTCTATATTGCGTTCATCTGTCCATACTATCCTATCTCCGTAGATAGATGGCCGCATCTGATCTGACCTGTTGGTAGTTATCTGAGTTTCCCTGGAAGTAGAGAGATTGTACATGTAGATATCCCAGTTTCCATTGCGATCGTCCTGTCACACTATCCTATCTCCGTAGATAGCAGGACAGGTCTGTGCTGATTTATTGGTGGTGATTCGAGTTTCCGTGAGAGTGAGGTGATCGTCTACAGGATGCGAAGTAGATGCCAATGCCGTAGATAGCATGAAAATTAAGGACACAGAAACTAAGGCTATTGAAAAAAGTTTTTCTTTATTTCTCATTCATTTTTCCTTCTTTATTTATCTAATATTTATATTTCATTTTAATAATGTTAATACTGATTGTAATTTAATAAACTTTAAATGTTTTCTTCTTAACCTCAGCTCCATAGAAATCCATAATTTTAAGAAAACCTCTCAGAGAAAGGGGTTCGAATCTAAGTGGGTCAACGTAAAAATACCAAGTTTTCCGGATGAGGAACGTAAAGGGGAGAGCTTAAGAATTTCAGATGAGCTTAAAAAGAAGTAAAAGAACACCTGCCCGGAAAAATACGACCTTACAATCAACTAATTTTGAGCAAGTTGAAATACTGCCTAAAATATCCAATAAAAGGAAAAAATGAGAAGTTACTCATTTTGATTTTGTTAATTGATATTCAATATGTTTTTTTAAATATATGCGTAAATTACCTTGGGTGAGGGAAAATAGAGGCGAAAAAGAAATGGGCACAGAAAATGAAGAGATTTCTGAGGAAGAATTCTCTAAGGAAGAATTCCCTGAAGAAGGGGAAGAATTTTCAGAATTAATCAAGTATACTCTGCCAGGTTATGTGTTAGGACTTCTGGCAGGAGTTTTTCTGGACCTTCAGGGTTATCAGCGGAGTTCTGTCGGGCAGTGGCTTGTTCGGACTCTTGCAGGAGAAGGAGAAAGCATTTTTGAAGGATTCTTTTCCATACGCCAGCGGATTCGGAAAGCTGAAAGCAGTATGGCAGAAGCTTATGGCTGGGGAAAATTATTCGGAATTACCATTCCCTGGATCATCGACCTTGGGAGCAGGCTGGCTGGAGTAGATGTTTATGGGGTGGAAGGCTTCTATATCCCTTATTTCTATGCCCTCAGTGACCAGATAGGAGCCAATATTTCAGGTATGCTGTTCTTGCGCCGGAAAGAAGGGTCATGGAAAGCCGGGATTGGCCGATATATACGCCATCCGGTTATGTTGGCAAGTCTTTTGGTTATAACACTTGTCCCTTTCGGATTGCTTGGAGCGAGAATTCTGGGTTTCAGCCCGACAACGCAAACTTTTACAGCCCTTGAGACGATTGCTGCAAATCTCTGCTGGGTCCCGCCCCTTGTAGGGTGGTTGAACGAGAAGTACCGCTGAATTTTAGGAATAAATAGCAGTAGCGGCCATAAAGTATATATTCTCATACACACTACATATGTAGTGCAAGTGCTACATATGGTGCAAGAAATTACCTTTAAAGGATATCAGAAACAAAAAACAAAAAAATCGTAGGAAAGGTGCAAAAAATGAAGAAAACAATAATAGCAGTTCTCCTGGGAATACTGCTGATAGGTGCTTTCGGAGCAGCAGTTGTCAGTGCAGTTACTTTGGATGATGCAAAGGCAAACTATGGATATGGCTTTGGGCCCATGCACAGATGGGCTGCCAGATACACAGACTCCGGATACCGCGCAGGCAATTTCTCCTCTTGCCCTTATTTCAACTCAAACGGAACTGTAGAACTTAAAGTCGGAACCATAGACGAAGCCCTTGAAATCGCAAAGGCAGAAATCGATGACAATGTCTCTAAAGAGGATATCTATCAGATGGGCCGCTGGTGGATTGTATCTTATGAGAATGAGGATGGAGTTTCCAGTCAGGCAAGGATCGATGCAGTTACCGGTGAAGTGTTTACCGGATACTCTGTTCCCGCAGGGCCGCAGACCGGCGGAATGTGCGGACGTGGTCCCGGGTTTTGCAGGGCATATGGCTACTGATTTGAATATTAAGCCATCCCTTTTTTTAAACTATTTTTCAGATTAACGCTTCAGATTTTTCAGGTTTTCATCTCTCTACCAAATTCCCTCCACCGGGTATTTTTTATACATATGGTTGAAATCAGTATATAAGGAAAAAAATAGATCAAATAAGAAAAAAGGATAAAATCAAAAAACGTAACCAATAAATCTGGTTTTTCGAGGTGAAAATCTTGAACGGTATGGGATACGGTATGACTGGCTCTGTATTGGGATTTTTTCTGAATCTTCTAATTATCCTTCTAATTGTAGGTGTAGTTGTAGTGATGCTGAACAGGTCCGGATATGCAGCTCCAAGGGAGAATGAGCGAATTGTAAAAATGGAAAAAGATATCGAAGAGATCAAAAAAACAGTCGAAGATATAAAATCCAAACTGGAAGAAATCTAAAGTTTAATATGCTTGGATTGGTTTAAGTATCTCAGGATCAAACAAATCTAAAAGTGTCAGGATCAAGCAAATCTAAAAGTGTATGAGGACGCTCAGGATGGTAAAATCACTTCAAGAAATAGTTGAAATTGGTGAAGCTCTCTCCCATCCTGTAAGGCTCAAATTGCTCTATCTCCTGGCTGAGAGGGAAAGATATGTATATGAACTTGCCAAAGAACTGAACCTTTCAAGGCAGGTAGTAATCCTTCACTTAAAGCGCCTGGAAAAAGCCGGATTTGTTGAAAGTGATCTCAGGCTTGAGGATGACGATATGCGGGCAAAGAAGTTTTATCGGCTAAAAGAGTTTGAAGTTTCTCTCTCTATGGAAGATCTGAAGAAGCTTTTTGAATAAATATGCCGAGTTTTTTACCGAATTTCCACCGATAAACGCTTGTTCCTTATTTTTCCCGATTTTTATTATTTTGATCATAATATTTTTTAACCACGATATCTCCCATTGCTATTTTCTATTTTTCCTATTTTTACTATTCGAAAAATATACGAATGTCCGCATTTCAGCTATCGGACTCGGGGAAATTTTAAACAGGAATATATTCAAGGCGCATCATAGTATTCTTCGGGGATTGGTATGGTTAACAAGGGTCTGGAGCTCTCAGAATCTATTGTCGGAGAAATTCTCAGTTTGTATCGGGAAATTAGAAGCCTTTCTGAGAAAGAAATCCTTTACGGCTCGTCGGATCAAAGTGAGAGACTGTTTCAGAAGCTGGATTCTTTAATTACCCTGGATTTAGGAAGCAATGTAGTCTTCAATCTCCTGAGCAAACAAGAATTGGAGCCAATTTTCGCTCACATTAACAGATTTAGAAATCTATACACGGTGAGACTTGAAACCGAATATGCAAACGAAATCATTGCAAGCAAATTGCCCTGGAATGTCCTTGAGGAATTTCCATTTTATAGAAACTACCTCATGCTGGTCCGGACAGAATACGAAGGCTTAGGGCTAAAACCCGGGAACAGAGTTTATTTTCTCGGGAGCGGACCTCTTCCTTTGACCCTTATTGTTTTCCTCAAGCGTTACAGGATAAAAGGCACAGGCATAGAACAGGACTCTACAAGAGCAAAGCTCTCAATAAAAGCACTTGATAAGCTCGGGCTTTCGAAAGATATCACTATAATCAACGGAAACCATTTCTCTCTGAACGCAATTGATTTCATGAATTCCGATACAGGAGCCCGAGCTGTGATGATAGCTGCCCAAGCTGAACCTAAAAAAGAAATTCTTGACCATCTGTTAAATGTAATGCCTGTCGGAAGTAAGATATCTTGCAGGATTTATGAAAAAGGATTAATGAAACTACTGAACAGGAACTTCCTGCTTGATTTGCCTGAAGGTTTTGAGGAATATAGAATTCAACCCGAACCTCCTACCTATAACACGGTTATATTTCTGGAGAAAAAAAGGTAACTGCTCCAGAGATATGGAGAAAAAAAGTAATTGCTCCAGAGATATGGAAAAATAAAGATAATTGTTCTAGAAATCTGGAGCAACACATAAATCATTTTTCTCTGACCTGAATCTGGATCTCAGTCATGAGTTCTTCTTCCGGAACTTCTGCAGGGTCATTGAAGTACAGTTCCCTGCTAGGGCCAAAAGGTTCCAAATTATTTTCTTCGGCATATGAAAAGGTCCGGTTGTAGCCGGCTTCAACTCCCGGATATGGCCCCCGGTAAATAACAGAAACGACTCTTACAGCTGGCAAGGTCTTAATTTCCATTTTCGGGTCTTCTACTGAAACTCTGCCGGAAACCGGAAGTGCAATCTCTATATCAGCGCCAGTTTCTTTGTATTCCTCGTCATGGCAGAGGAACATAACAGGACCTGTGACTTTTACCCTGTTCCGCTGGTTTTCAGGGCTACTGGCGCATGCACAGATTTCGCCTATGAGTTTTCCAATAGTTACTGCAAAAGTTCCTTTTTCACGCTTGCTTACTACTCTCATCTCGGGAATTTCCTTAATAACGGGTTCTGTAACAGACATCTTGAATAACTCCATAATTTTTCCATTATGTTTGCAGGCGCCCTGCAAGATGCCTTCAATCCTTTGCAATTTTCCAACTTCAGCTAGTGTTTCTTCAAGCTTCTTCCTGAAGCATGCCCCCATCTGCTCGTAGTTTCCCTTACTTTCCGCGTCCAGAAGCATGGAAATCTCTTCCAGGGAAAAACCCAGGAAGCTTAAGGTTTTAATTTTCATTCCTTTTTCCAGTTGAGGAACGGTATAGTAGCGATATCCGGTAAAAGGGTCCTTTGCTTCCGGAACAAGCAACCCTTTCCGGTCATAGAGCCTGAGAGCTTTTTGCGAGAGGCGGGTCATGAAGGAAAACTTACCGATTGGGATCTGATCGACTGACATCTTGCTCAACCCGTTAATTGTCCTGAAATTAGATAAACTGCTTTACTTTTACCCGGGGGAAACTTTGTGTGAATAAGAAGAAAGGAGTAAAAGTCTCTGCATATAGTTAAAACAGCTTCCTTACCTTCTATTTACAAAAATACGAATTTTTAAAGGAATTCATAAAGAAGACAGAGAAAGTTGGAAACTGAAATTGAAAATATAATTTTGAAATAAGTAAAGGAGGAAGAGTCGGACGGCGCTCCCATATAGTAATAGGAATTTTTACGCACGTGCATATAGGCGTCAGTAAGGAGACTACAACTATAGGCTCGGTCAGGACTAAATTCGGGAATATTGAATTCTTATAGTCTGTAATAGTTGCCTTTTTGTAGAGTAGTTTACGCCCGATAGAAAAACTCAGCCTAGCTGAAAATTATTGGCGATCTGTCTTCATTTAAAGGTAAGAAATCCAAAGGTAATCATATTACACCTGACTCAATAAAAGTCCTGGCTCAGAGGAATACAGAGCCAATATTCGAGATCATTTTGGTGGGTACAGGTTTGCCTTGTGGGCATTGCCAGATTGGGAAAAAGTAAACATGGTTAGACCTTAATTTTCTGTTCAATTATCTTATCCTGTTTTAAAATACTTGCATTTCACTATCTTACCCTGTGCCTTATGATTGCGTTTTTTCAACCAAAATTACATAAAGGTGCCACAGTATTAACATATTTGTATAAAATTTAGTACAGTGGAGCAGTAAAATGGAAAGCAAGTACAGCTCGGTTGAAGACTACTTTGCAAAAAACAAGAAATTCTTTGGTGACGGAGATAGTAACGCTAAAAAAGCATTTTTCCTGCTTGGTAGATACTGCAATAAGGTCATGGCAAGTGCAGAGAAGTATTATGTTGAGAAAGGCGAAGAGAACAGTTTTCAGGATAGGTGACTAAACTATTCACACAAAGGATGACATACCGCACTTACAATCTGGTTTCAAATGCTTGTGACGAAATGGCAGTAAAATGTAATGTCCAGCTGTTCAGGGAAGAAGGGGGAGAACACAAGCAATTCATGATCCAGTCTGATTGCTACCTGCAAAAGGATAAGAAAAAAGTTAAGATGTCTGTTGAAGACGCAAACGCCGCATTTTCACTGGGTTTGTGGCAAAAGATAGGGGAAGAGGAATAAATTATTCAAGAGTTTAAGCAAACCTTGGCTAAGAGGATAACAGAGCATTTATCGAGCTTGATTTTTGAGTAGTAAAGCCCAGGATAAAAAGGATAAGATAAGTGGTTGCCCTCTGATATTATGGTATCGAGTTTCTAGGTGTATAAATACGGTCAAGCGGTTGGAGTTGAAACAAGGGCAACCACGAGCTAAAAGCCTATAATTACATTCGGGTGCAACCATTTTATATTTTTTGGAGTTATTAATCTGGAACACCTTCCGCCTTCTGATTGATCCTAGTATTATCGGTAAGGCAATGTCCTAATAGGTGGAACAGAAACCCTTACGAAGAAAATAGTGGTTCTTATAGCAATCCTACTTTCATTCTTTATCGGTCCGTATTAAATTGCACAGGGAAATATTCTCTAAAGGGTAGTTCTCTCCATTCAGTCGATACCGCTCCAAAGTTTCCACTCTTACTGCATTTGCATGCTATCTTGGCCTTTAATATATTCTAGTGCATCGATTCCAAAATATGTCAAAAATAGGCTCTTCGCTATTTTGTGTGGGTAACTTATATTTCGCTCCTAAATGTTGAAGTAGTATGTATAAAATGTCGGAACAGTTGTTGTTGAAAATCACATTCAGGCGTGATGTTTCTTTATTTAATCTGAATACTTTCTAACTAAGCAATTATTTTCAACCAATACAAAACAGCGAAGAGCCCAAAAATAAATGTATGAATTTAGATTAAGGAGGGATGCATTATACGTTTCTCAGCTAGTCTCAAACGCATATTTGAACCACGGAAAGCACGGAAGACACGGAATTAAGACAGCATAGGCACAGTTCTTCTGTGTTTTCCGTGTTTTCCGTGGTTTTCGTGTCTTGATTGGGGTTTTCCGTGTCCGGTTGTACTTTCTGTGGTAATAGAACGTCCAGTAACTTTGATGTGAACGTTGCGTTCGAAACTGTATCTATTTCCAAATTATGTATCTGTTTTGGAATCGATACACTAGTAACGAAGAATATAAAACATAAGAAAAACCCCGACAAGAGCAATTAGAGCTCCTATAATTTCATATTTGTCGAGGTTTTTCTTATCGACGACTGCTCATATCAGAGGAGAAACAATAAAATCCCTGTGTGCGCATAGACTCTGCCAAAGTGAGCAGTACATTGGCTCTATGATCATTGAAGTTTAACCTGAATAATTTTTCTGAATCTGCAACAGTTCGGCAAATGTACGATGCCAGATGCCTTTTACTTCAATCGGATCCATTCCGGCCGATACATCTTCAACCAGTCCACTGACAAGAGCAAGACAGACATGGGAAAGATCTTTCGCATCAAGGCGAGGATGAATGTGGCCCTTTCTCATCTCTCTTGTTAAAATACACTCGAGTATTTTCCGATTAGCCTGTTGATATTCCAGGACCCTTTCTTTTAAAGCTTCATTATTTAGTACAGCGCATCTCGCATCTCTTTTCAAAGTATCATACTTCTGGATTACTTTCAGGAATGCATCGAAAAAGGCGTCTCCTGCTTCGACAAGATTCTCCGATTTGAAAGAAGTATTGACAGTCTCCTGAAATTCCTCCATCACATGTATCGTGATGGAAACAAAGAAAAGTTCATCCTTGGTCCTGAAATACCGGTAAATTGCGGCTTTTGTGACATCAAGACGGGCTGCGATTTCCTCCATTTTCGTTCCATCATAGCCTTTCTCAAGAAAGATTGGATACGCTTCCCTTACGATTTTTTTTCTAATTTCATCTTTATACCCAGGATATAATCTTGGCATGTTCAGTCACATGTTAGTGTTTCTTCTTATTTATAATAAACCCCAGTAACCATTGTTACTTAGATATCTTAATTAGCTTGAAAAGCTTTATTTACCTTAGTAACTTAAGTAACTTGGATATCTTAAGTAACTTGGGTAACTTAAGTAACTTTGGTAATTTAAGTAACTTGAGTAACCTAAGTATCATAGAAGCTTATGGTTGAACAAACCCTTTCAATTAGACGTTTGATAGGAATCGAGCAGATAACACTTCTAAAAAGAGGAAAAATCATTGTAAGAATAGCAATTCTGTGTTGTGATAATGTAAAGAATGAACTCGGCTGTGCGGCAACCGGCTACTTCAGTTCGTTCAACGAGAAAAAGGGAAGTTTGGACAATAAAACATACTTCAAAAAAGTAATGAGAGGAATGAACTATTAAAAAACATTTTGAAAAACTGGGGTTTTTTATTCAGAATAACCGTTTTTCCGTACTCCTAATAGCTTTTCTGTGTATAATCATTTCAACGCAGGGAGCACAGCTAATAGAGATGAAATCAGGAACCGAAACACTTGTCGGAAAAAATTCTCTTCTCTACCAGGACTTTGATCACCTTTATCAGAATATTTTTATGACACAGTCTATTGTGGTGATGGTAGAGGACAACGATGTGAAGAATGCTGACCTGATGGAAGCTGTGGACAGATTAGAAACTCAGCTAGGGGCAACAGATGGAGTAATTGAAACTACAAGCCCTGCCTCTCTGATCAAAACAGTTAATTACCAGATGACAGGGAGGTCTGAACTTCCAGAAACCGATAACGAAATCAAAGCTATTATAGACGGAAATCCTACTATTTTCAGTCAGATTATCCCTGACAATACTCATATGCTGATTTCTGTAGTCATGGCCGGCTCAGCCAGTGACAAAACTCAGCAAGATATTCTTACTGCCGTTGAAGATGCGGTCAAATTCGCGGATTTTCCACCTTCTTACAATATCATCGTCACAGGTGACCCGGCATTCAGCATCTCCATGGATAAAGAAATGAATTCCAGCATGGTAGTACTTCTGGTACTTTCTGCTATTTTCATGGTTGTTGTACTGCTTCTCGTGTTCAAACATGTCCGCTGGTGTCTTCTTCCTCTACCAGTGGTATTTCTGGGCATTGTTTATACTTTCGGAGCTATGGGCTATGTAGGGATTCCCATGTCCATGGTTTCCATGTCTGCGTTCCCAATCCTCATAGGCGTAGGTATCGACTATGCCATCCAGTTCCACAACAGGCTTGAAGAAGAACTGCAGGATAAAGGAAACAAAACAACAGCAATTATAGAAACTGTAAAGCACACAGGTCCTGCAGTCCTCATTGCTCTGGTAATGACAGCATTTGGCTTTTTTTCCCTTTTCACATCCACTGTACCAATGATCCAGGACTTTGGAAAATTGCTCCTGATAGGCATTGTTATGTGTTATCTTGCCTCCATATTCGTAGGTGTTGTAACGCTTTCACTATTTGACAGTTATTCAGATAAAAACCTCTTGAAGAAGGCAATAAACAAGATAAACCTTTCAAATTCGGGAAAAAAGAAAAAATCAGGAAAGGAGAGCGAAAGCGAAAGCGACCGTCTAATAGGAGGGATTCTCCAGAAGATCACAGATGCGACAATTAAGTACGATGTTTTTGTACTGGGAATCGCATGCTTACTCTGTTTTGGGGGCTTCTACCTCGATCAGTCCGTACCTATTCAGACTGATACTAAAGAGTTTACGCCTCAGGATATGCCTGCCCTTATAGATCTCAAGCATATGGGAGATATCATGGGCGGGACCGATGAATTAAACCTCATCATCAAAGTTGAGGATACAGCCAACCCGGATGTCCTGAAATGGATTGACCAGTTTTCCGAACACGAAGTGGCAACAAGTAGCCATATTTACAGTGCTTCGAGTATAGTACTCCTCGTAAAGGATAGGAATGGAGGCGTAATTCCTGATACCAGCCAGGAGATAGAAGACATTTACTCCAAAATCCCTGAGGCACAAAAAGATCGCTACATGTATGGGAAAAACATGCTTCTCCTGAACTTTAATATAGGGAATGCGGCTGCAGATATTAAGGTAACAGGGATTAAAGAACTTACAAATATTGTTAAGCAGGATATGCAGTGGATGCCAGCCCCACCTGGAACCGCAGTCACAATTACCGGGAACTCGGTCGTCTTTATAGAGGTTATTACTGCGCTTACCAGCGGAAGAGTGGCAATGACTTTTATCGGCCTTATTCTCGTGCTTGCAGGACTTTATGTTGTTTACAGGGACTGGGTAAAGGCCCTTGTCCCTGTGATCCCGATGGTTATAGTGATCGGCTTGTCAGGAGGAGTCATGAGCTACCTTAATTTCAGCTATACTCCCCTGACAGCAACTCTGGGAGCTCTGATTTTAGGAGTCGGGTCAGAGTATGCGATCTTAATGATGGAACGCTACTTTGAAGAAAAGGAGAAAGGAGAAAGCCCTATGCAAGCAATCCATATGGCAAGTTCCAAAATAGGAAGTGCAATCGTTGCTTCAGGAGCAACTACCGTATTTGGGTTTGCAGCCCTGATAGCGTCTCCTTTCCCGGTGATAGCTGACTTCGGTATGGTTACGGTTATCGATGTCGTGCTGGCACTCCTAGCAACCTTTGTGGTTTTCCCTCCACTGATAATCTTCCTTGATACCTGGCGAGATAAGAGAAAAGGAGCCAGGATGGCAGAAAAAGAGAAAGAGATAAAAAAACAAATTCAGGGGGCCGAAATATGACACAGGTACCCATAAAAAAATTAAGGCAAAAAATGATTAGAAAAATTGCTACATTTGCGTTAATTCTATTAATTGTATCAGTGACTGCACTCCCAGCCCTTGGAGATGGAGACGACGATGAAACGAACTTCCTTATTCCGGATCGTGGGTACACTGTAGACTACTACAGAAATTACGGGGAGCCAGCTATGCAGGTGTCAATTACAGGAGACCCCGAGCTCAGCAGAGGAGAAACTGCAGACCTGAAGGTAAAAATTGCGAATATCGGAGTAATAGAGGGTTTTCAGAGGCTGAACGGAAACCAGAAAAAAATAAATGACTCGGTTGAGGAAACGCTTGCACTGGCAGAGATAGAAGAAGAAAAAGAATCCACAACAGCAAAAGATATCAAGGCTACTCTTCAATCGGAAGCGGAATACTTTGAAGTCGAGTCCACAACCAGTACTCAGAATTTGGAAGAACTTGAAACAGGAGATACGGCAACCCTCAGCTACACAGTCAAAATAGATAGTGACACACCTGCAGGGAATTATGAACTCCTATTGCCTGTAAATTATCAATACCAGGCAAACGTCCGAACTGTAACTGCGGATGCAATAAACCTTGGGCTTACAGATGTAGATTACACAAGGGAGTACAAAACGAAAAATGAAACTCTCAGAGTGCCTATTTCTATAAAAAGCAAACCTAAATTCGAAGTAACCAACGTCTCCGGAAGTCTTGTGCAGGGAGAGAGTAAAGTCATTGAAGTTACCTACAAAAATACCAGAGAAAGCGTAGCAAAAGACACCGCAGCCCGGATTATTATTATGAGTCCCCTGAGCACTGAGAAATCTATAGTAAGGCTCGGAGATATAGGACCCGGCGAAGAAAAGACTGCCATATTCGAAATTTTGGCAGACCAGGAAGCCATTGTTAAAAACTACGGCATTAACAGTGAAATGAAATATATCGATGAAGATGGGAAAACTTCCTTTTCAGAAAACATGAAAGTAAATGTGCCCCTTGAAGCTACAGAAAAGAAATTCAGCATAACAGGTATAGCAATCATACTGATTATCCTTATCGCCGCTTACCAGATCATAAATGTACACCGGAAAAGAAATCAGAATAATGAAAATGCATCAGGTGATGAGAATGAATAAAAATGGATTCTTTACTACTGTCACAACCCTTCTGATCCTTTGCTTTGCAGTCCTACCAGCTCAGGCAGCTTTACCCGAAAATTTCGATATTAGTGAAAACTATTACACAGTATACGGAGGGCCTGACCTCAATGCAACACTCATCGGAGATAATGAGTATTCGAGAGGAGACACCGTAACCATTAATGTTGAAATGATGAATAAGGGTGAAATTACAGGCTTTAAGTCCGAAAATGACGTAGAGATGGGTGAATATCTGGATGAAATGCTCCAGCAGTCAGAAATGCAGTATGAAGCTCAGGCTACGGCAGCAGTAGGCATCCTTGCAACCCTGAAGTCCGACAATCCGGATATTAAGATTAAATCGGGCCCCCAGCAAGTAGGTACTCTCAAGCAGGGAAAACAGAGCTCAAGTCCAACAATGTTTACGATAGAAGTTAACAAAAACGCTTCGGCAGGTACCTATCCCTTAACTCTTGAACTGTCATACCAGTACCAGAACAATGTTCAGGTAGGAGGAGATGAGTTTGATAGTACTACAGGCCTTGTGACAAATAAGGAAGTAGGCATCTGGTATGAAAACAAGACCCAGACTCAAACTATAGAGATCGAAGTCAAAGAAGAACCCTACTTTGAGGTCACAAATGTTACAGGGGACCTTTACCCTGCCAAAAGCGGGATGCTTTACGTCACATACAAAAACACCGGTGAAGAACCTGCAAAAGATGCAACTGTAAGAGTCAGTGCAGCTGATCCCTTCAGTACTACCGATGACCAGGCTTACCTTGGAACTTTGAACCCTGGAGAAAGCGCTGTAGCTGCTTTTGAAATGACTGTAGATGACATCGCAACTCCGAAACCTTATTCCCTAAGCAGCGAAATTCTCTATGAAGACGCTGACGGGCATGACCAGGTCTCAGATGCCGTCAAGATCAACACAGAAGTTCTGGAAGCAAAAGAGTCCCTTCCGGGATATCAGGTTGGGACAGGTATTGCAATGGCCCTTGCAGCATGTTTCGTCATGCTAAGAAAGAAGAAGCAGGATTGAAGCAGCTAACAAAGTACAAGGAATATTCAAGTAGCCTTTTTAAAAGGCTACAACCCTTATTTTCAGAAATAACTCATCTAGCTTTATAATTTTGAATTTTTACCTTAAAATTGTAAATCAGTAATCCAAATAATTCTGAGAATTGAACCTGCATGATATAACTGAATTAGTCTTTTCTGCCACATCAGTACTTTATGCATAAAACAAATGGAGAATAACAAATGAAAAGAGAGTTTTACCGAAATATAGTGATTGCAACAGACGGGTCCGCAAATATTCAAAAGGCTATTTCTTGTGGTATTGATATTGCAAAGCTTAGCGGAGCCACTGTCTATGCTCTTTACGTAGTAGATATACACTCTACAATTTCTGAAAATTGGACTGCTGGTAAAGAAACAATCTATGAAATTATGAGAAACGATGGAGAGAAAGCAGTATCTGAAGTTAAGAAGATTGGAGATGTGTCAGGAGTGGAGGTAAGAGAGGTTGTTTTAAATGGTTACCCAAGTAAGGAAATTATCGATTTCGCAGAAAATAATGATATTGACTTGATAGTAATGGGCACCCTGGGAAAAACCGGACTCGAAAAGTTTCTAATGGGAAGCGTTGCAGAAAAAGTAGTAAGAGGCTCAAAAGTCCCGGTAATGGTCGTCCGGGGGGAAGAGCAAAGCTGAAACTTTCTTTCAAAGGAAATCTTTTGGTAAAAGAAATAAATCAGGGTTTAGCGGATTTAAAGGTGTAAATTGCTGTCAAAAATTGGCAGCTTACCAGTGCACGAACCTATTTGAAAACTGATTTATTAAAAAGGGGAAAATACTGGGGAGAAAACAGTGGGCAAAAAGATTCAAATTTTGCTGGTATTGGGAGTCTTATTAATGGTTATAGGTACACTCTTGAACACTAGCACAGACTCGCTTCTATGGGGCACAGGAGCTGTAACTACATTATTTATAATTCTACTTTTCGGGATAGATCCTCTAAGCCCGAGAGAAAGAAATAGATAATGAGTATTGAATTGCAGTGATTTTTGGAATAAAAAATATTCGGTCGTGTCCCTAAATCATTGACTTATTTTTATATATCTTTAAATCTATTATTATTGGGGGATTGGAATCACTTCTGAAATCGATTTTTCACAATTTTTTTGCTGGAACAAAGATTGTCCTGATTATGGAATTAATAATCAAGGGAATATAGTCCTTAAAGAAAGATATGGTAAAAACAACCA
>Ga0209639_1000837_pt1 | contig 37346 bp, 34 predicted proteins | sample EPASupsiteHSE605_FD_187268 | JGI IMG/M metagenome (GOLD analysis project Ga0209639, IMG submission 187268) | Bioremediated contaminated groundwater from EPA Superfund site, New Mexico - Sample HSE6-05 (SPAdes) (version 2) | ecosystem: Environmental > Aquatic > Deep subsurface > Groundwater >... | reverse complement strand
GTGAGGATCAAGTGATATCCTTAAGGTCAATGTGTACCGAGTTTCTGAAAAATTTGAGATCTGAACTTAAAGTTATCACTACACATTATCCAATTGTAGAAATGATTTGAATTTTAAGACACCCTCTGAGATGAATTGTTCAGTGTCCTATCAAAGAAACCTATCATCTCCTTATATGCATCCTGTGCAACAAAACTCTCCGAAAGCTCCCCTTCTTCTGTAATCATAAATCCATGGGGTTCTCCCTGGTAAACCTTCAGCTCGAAGTACTTGTCAGCTGCATCCAGTTCCCCGGCGTATCTGTAGATATCTGAGACATTGCTTGCCTGGTCCCGAGTTCCGTGTATGATAAGGATAGGCACGTCAAGCTGATCTATTAAGCTCGCCGGTTGTTCTGGCTGAGTTTCGGATCCTCCTGTGTAAGGGAAACCATACCATGCGACTCCAGACTTGAAATTCATGATATGGGGTAAGAAAAGCATTGTATACCTTCCCCCGGCACAAAAGCCAGTCAGACCCATTTTCTCAGAATTAACATCGTCCCTTTCCTCAAGATAAGCTGTGCTATTTCTGATAAGAGCTTCCACCTCTGCATCGGACGGAGAGCGGGAATAGGTCTGCCAGAAAGGAGCGACAACAACATATCCATCTGCTGCCATCCTGTCCACCATTTTTTGATAACCTGGCTGGAATCCATTAAATGAATGAATCAGCACTACAGCAGGATAATTTCCCTCTGCAGCCGGTGCTGCAGTATAGGCCTGATAGGTTTGGTTTTCGCTTGCAATGTTGACTGTAGCAGTCTGAACCTGGACTGCACCGTCTGCGGTTTCGATATCGATAGTCTTCAACTCTGAAGCTAAGGGCTGGTTTTCTGTTTCACTGGAAATGATTCCTGCTTCTGAGGCCTCAGGGTTAGAGTCAGAGGAATATATACAACCTAAAGTTCCAAGAAAACCCATGATAAGCAAAGGCAAGAACAACTTATTCATGAAATTCATTTAACCCCCTCACAATATTTACATACCAGGAAATATTGTACACCTGCAGTATCCTATTTCCGGAATAAGAGAAATTTCAGATATATTTCTATCAAGTCTGGGTTTCTACATAAAACCAAAAATTAACCGGAAATTAATCAGATAAATTCCTGATATAGTAATAGGAATTTATATATCAAAGGATATAAAAATAAGGATCAATTTTTTTGAATAAGTAACCTTGAGGAGAGCAGTTTAGCACAACTGCGGGTTTGCGTAACTCAACTGCATATTTGGATAACTCAACTGCATATTTGGATAATTCAATAGTCTAAGAGCAGTATTGTCTAAGAGCAGTATTTGGAATTAAAAAATTGGAACTTAAAAAATGTTCGAAGAAAAAAGAAAAAACTTTTTAATTATTGCCTGTCTCTGGGAAAGAAAATAAATTCTATAATTTAAACTCAGAAAAACGACCTTTTCTGGGAGCTATACAGATGTTCCAGACCGAACCTATTCTCTACCTGCAGTCCCTTGGAAATGAATGGCTTACTTTGCTCATGATTCTTATAACTAAAATGGGATCGTCCTCGTTTTTAGTTGCCATGATAATTATGACTACTTTTGGTGTCGATTTTAAAAAAGGTTTTCTTCTGTTTCAGCTATTGCTGTGGACAGGCATGGTTACCGAAGTCCTGAAGACTCTGGTCGCTTTTCCGAGGCCGGATTTTGTAGATAATAGAGTCCTTAATCTGGAATATGGGATAAAAAATACCTCACCTTTTAATGGGAATGGGCCTGAAGGTATTTTCCAGCTTCCCGATAAACAGGTCCTTGAAGCTTTTCACCTTCAGGATGTATTTACACATTCTTTTTTTGGTTTTCCTTCCGGGCATGTCGCACTCACTGCTGCGCTCTGGGGAGGAAGTTCTACTCTTTTCAACAGCAGAATAATCAAAAGAATGGCTCCTCTGGTGATAATACTTATGGCTTTTTCAAGAATGTATCTGGGAAGACATTTCTTAGGAGATGTACTGGGAGGGGCCACTATAGGGTTAATTTCCCTGATCGCATTCACTCATTTTCTCAAGAGCCCTCTGAAAGACGACTTTTTCAAAAAAGAAAATTTTGAATTCGCTTTCAGACGCCAGAATTTGCTTTTTTATTCTTTTATGTTTGTCATCCCTATTCTTCTTACAGCCCTGTCCATGGTAAGTGCCGATGTAGCAGGATTTTTCCTTGGAACGAATCTTGCATGTGTCCTGATTATACGAAAAGGGATCCCTGATGACACGGGAAATGCAGCACAAAGGGCTGCCAGGGTATTTATCGCATTCCTGCTATTTGGGGTATCCTCTTTTATTCTTCTGGATATCGGGTTTGAAACAGTTGGAACGATCAATTACTTGCACTTCACATTATCGGAATTTTTAAAAACCTTCATTCCTTCGTTTACAATCTGGATTTCGGTAGTCGTCTGTACAAAGCTTGACCTTTACAGAAGAGATGAAGAAGTTTATGAGCCGCTGATAGTAGTGGAATAAAAAATAATTAGAAAAGATCCGACGGAATAAAGGATAATTGCAAAAGATCCAAAATTGGTTAAAGATTTTTAAGGACCGTATTTAACCGGCCCTTCAGGATTTCTGGTTACAGTGTATTGAGTTGAGGTTCATCGTCTGTGTCTCAATCCGCATGCTGTGGCCAGACCTGCAGCTGCAAGCCCGAACTCAAAAGCTGGAGTTGATTTGGCAGGTTCGGTGCTTTCGTTCTTAGCTTTAGTCTCTTCAGTTTCAGTTTCTTCTTCGGTCTCTTCAATTTCAGTTTCTTCTTCGGTCTCTTCTACTTCAGTTTCTTCTTCGGTCTCTTCTACTTCAGTTTCTTCTTCGGTTTCCGAAATATTCTCTTTTCCTTCAGGCACCAGGTCTATAACGATTTCATGCTCCGAGAACTTTGGAATATATACAGCCATGATTGCAGTTCCGTTTTCCTCGAGCAAGTAGTAAAGAGGGTTGCCTCCACCGGTAAAGAGCTCATCAATGCTGGTTGCTTCTTCTACTACTGTTCCGTCATATCTTAACCTTATGCGTTCAGGTTTGGAAAGATCAATGGTTTCGTTATCTACATTTATGGTAATGACTTTGCCTTCTTGAGATTCCGATTCAATTCCAAGCACAATCCGGTTTCTGTCTCTATCTCTTACATGCAGGTTAATGGGAACATAATTCATGATTGATTCATGGTCCGTTCCATTGCGGAAAACTATTTCAGCCCCGACTCTTCCGGTTGCAATTTCCCGGGAAAGCACCTGATGCATGTGGGTATGCTCAGGACTATTTTTGTATTGGGTTTGCATGAAGGCATGAGGCATCGAATTTGCCCTGAACATAAGCACGCTGTTTTTCACAAGGTTGAATGTAACTTTATTATCAGAAACCTCTACATCAAGCCCTTTGAGAGTCTTTTCAGGGTCTGCAGAAAGAGGATTCATGAAAATGACCAGATATCCCTCGAAGTTATCCTTGGTAACTTTTATAGGAACCATATTCTCCGAAACATTTGCAAGTTCCTTTTCCTGGTTTGCTTTTACTCCGTCTGCCAGGTCGAAAGTAACTGTTTTGTTGGCAAAAGCCCTTATCTGGAAAATTCCCATGGGAGAATCTTGCAGGAAGATCTGACTGTCAACACCCTGGTAAAAGGCTGTTGCTCCGGTGATCTGTTCATCGAGATACTCAAAATCGGAGACTGTGACAGAATCAAAGATAAGATCACCACCTGCAGCAAAGTTTTCTATCACTCCGCTTTCATTGAAATTGAAGGTTGTGAAGTTCCCATAGGCAAGTCTGCCCTGCCGCATGAAAAACATTCCCTGGCCAGTGCCTCTTCTCATTGTCTGAATGGCCTGCTGGCGCATCAAAAGCCTGTTCTTTGCATTAAGAGAGGTATGCATTCGGGTCATATTCATGACCATGTAACTGGCAATTTTCTGTCCAGAAACCCCATACTGCTCTTCAATCTCAAGGATCGTAAGCTGCGTATCCATATCTTCCGGAAGGCCCAGGTCAGAGATAGCATTTTCAACCGGTACTCCGAAAGTATCTGAGACCTCTTTGAAAGTGTTTGATCCAAAGCCTTCAAACCTGCTGTCATATTGCTCAAACCCATATCCCTGCATCATCGGGCCCATCCCAGAACCCATTCCTCCTCCTTTGTTCATCTGCGCATACGCAGGCGATACAACAAGTAGAAAGATAAAGAAAGCGCACAATATGGATACATCCAGACGTTTCCTATTCATTTTCAGATTCCCCCGAACAATAATAACCAGTACATCCTGAAATCCATAAACTATCTCAGAAACTATCTCAGAAAGAATATCCTGTATGTAATTATTTCAATGCATCTTATAATTATTTTCTCATGTGGCCTCTCAATATTACCTCTCGTTTACTCCGGCTGAAGGGTTAGAATTAAAATGAAATGTACATGCACCTTTTCAGAAGAGTTTTCAGGCCTCATTTACCCTGAAATCTGGGAAAACTTTATATCTTAGAACTGACAGGAGGTCATATTTATTATATGAAGACTGAAATAGTAATTCTGAAATAGTAATTGGCAGACTGCAAAATTAACATCCAAAAGATAGCAAATTTTCGCATTAAAGCTCTGCAGTGTTATTGGTTTAATTGATTTAAATAATCGGGACTAATCTAACAAATATATAAAAAATAGGTTCTTCATCGGAAAAAAGAATAAATTTTAAATCTTCATAAGTTAATTTATCCTGTACTCTTTCATTAAGGAATAACTTAAATAATGCTTTTAACTATTGAGCGTATTCACAATTCACTGGAGAAACAGCAAACTGAAAACCGCAACCTGTTGGTTGTAACTGGTGGAAAGGACTTGATGGCCGTTCCACCTGTGGAAAAGATTTCCCACGGCAATATATCTTACAAACCTGATCAAAACAAAGAGGATGACATTGATGGACTTTGAAAAATTGAGACATGGGACCGAACTTATCAAGCGGGGCTTTGCACGGATGCAGAAGGGGGGTGTGATCATGGATGTAACAACTCCTGAACAGGCCAGGATCGCAGAAGAAGCCGGAGCAGTTGCTGTTATGGCCCTTCAGGCTGTCCCCGCGGATATCAGAAAAGCAGGCGGGGTCGCCCGTATGGCAGATCCCGAAATCGTCCAACAGATCATTGATACAGTTACTATCCCTGTTATGGCAAAAGCAAGGATCGGACACTTTGTCGAAGCCGAAATCTTAGAGGCACTCGGCGTTGATATGGTAGACGAATCCGAAGTCCTTACTCCTGCCGATCCTTCCTATCACATAGACAAAACACAGTTTACCGTGCCTTTTGTCTGCGGAGCCAGAAATCTTGGAGAAGCTCTTCGCAGAATCAATGAAGGGGCAGCCATGATCCGGACAAAGGGAGAAGCCGGAACAGGTGATGTCAGCCAGGCAGTAAAGCACATGAAACAGATTCAGGGCGAAATCCGTGCCCTTGCCGGTAAGACCAAAGAAGAACTCATAATGGTTGCCAGGGAAATCGAAGCCCCGATAGAACTTGTGGTCGAAACCGCAAAAATGCAGCGCCTGCCTGTGGTAAACTTTGCAGCCGGCGGAGTTGCAACCCCTGCGGATGCAGCACTTATGATGCGCCTTGGAGCAGACGGGGTTTTTGTAGGCTCAGGAATTTTCAAAGCCGAAAACCCTGAGAAAATGGCAAAAGCTGTCGTTGAAGCCGTCAACAACTACGACAACCCTGCAAAACTTGCCGAGATCTCAAAAGGCGTGGGTGCAGGTATGAAAGGCATTAGTGCAGACATGATCCCTGTAGAAGAAGCCCTTCAGGAACGCGGTTGGTAACCCGAATTGCGCCTCGCCCGAATTGCGCCTCGGGAGTACGCGGTCCGTTTCACTCGCTTCGCTCGCTCAAGCAGACTAAATTATGGCTAAGAATCCCAAGTTCCGCTTCGGGAGCCCGGGGTCCTTTTCGCTTCGCTCAAGAGGACTAATTTAAGGCGATTATTATTTAAGTTCGCTTAAACGGACTAAAATTTAATTTTTTTAAAATAGATTCTTTCTTACAGATTTGCGAGAAGAAATTAATTTAATTTTTTATATTTTTTAATCAAATGAATAATTAATTTCTGGAAATGGTGTTTTTTATGAAAATTGGTGTAATCGCTATTCAGGGAGCGGTTTCTGAGCACGTTGATGCTTTAAGAAGAGCCCTTAAGGAAAGAGGGGTAGATGCAGAGGTAGTTGCAATAAAGCATAAGGGAATTGTTCCGGTGTGCAGCGGGATTGTGATTCCTGGCGGGGAAAGTACTACGCTTTGCAGGCTGCTGGCCCGCGAGGGAATTACAGAAGAAATTAAGGATGCAGCTGCAAGGAGAGTTCCTATCCTTGGGACCTGTGCAGGGTTGATTGTGCTTGCAAAGGAAGGGGACGAGCAGGTTGAAAAGACGAGTCAGGAACTGCTCGGGATTATGGATACTAAAGTCAACAGGAACGCTTTTGGGAGGCAGAGGGATTCTTTTGAGGCGGAACTCGAAGTTGATATTTTAGATTCTCCTTTTATAGGTGTGTTTATCAGGGCTCCAGGAATCGTGAGCTGCGGGCCTGGTGTACGTGTGCTTTCAAAACTCGATGACCTGATCATTGCTGCAGAGCAGGGAAATGTGCTGGCTCTTGCTTTCCATCCGGAATTAACCGATGACCTGCGGATCCACCAGTACTTCCTGGATAAGATTTTCAACTGTTGAGATTTACGGGTTTCCGAATTTTAATTCAGGCAACCTTCCTGTATCCTTTTCTGCTTCTTTTCCTGAGTCATAGAGATAGGAAAAAATCTCTTTGACTTTTTCCTGTTTTTTATGCCTTCACAGTTATATATTGATTGCAGCCATATTAGTAAAAACTGATTCTATGAAGGGGTAAAGTAAATGGTAAAACTGAACGACCAGATGAAAGAAGACTTTGCAAAAATGAGGGTTTTTCCCTTTGCAACCGCCTCTAAAAGCGGAGAACCGAATGTCGTACCAATCGGCTTTTGCAAACTCCAGGAAGATGGGGAAACAATCTGGATTGCAGACAACTATTTTTATAAAACCCGCCAGAACCTTGAAGAAAACCCGAGGGGTGCAATCTACGTATGGGGACCGGAAGTCAAGGGCTGCTACCAGATAAAAGGGGATTTTGAGGTCAAGACTAATGGGGAAGACTACGAAAAGATGTATAAAATGGTCAAAAGCATGGGAGACAGGTTCCCTGCAAAGGCCCTTGCAGTTATGAAAATAACCGAAGTTTATGAGTGTAAATCCGGAGCAGAAGCTGGAAAGAAGTTACTCTGACTCTTTCTGAGATTATATGAAAAATTTACGATTTTATCCTGTATCAGAAGAGGAAAAATATCCTCATAATCTCTCCTTTTTTAAAAAATATTCGTAACTATTCAGCCTACAAAAAATCAGTTGATTGATACTGATTTTGGCAAAATATAAAAGTCTGATTCCTAACAGGTCAAAATGAAAAAACGCAATCAATAGCTAACAATTAAAGAAAATCAATCTCCAGTTTGGAAGGCTTTTCTTTTATTACAGGCATCGTTGTAACTCTCATTGGGTTAAACCTTCTAGGGATTTTAAAATCACCTGTGGTTCTGGATAACTATTTTCAGAGTTCTGCCAGGAAATATGCAGGTACTCTGGGTGGAGTTTTCTTCCTTGGAATATTGTTCTCATTTGTAAAAGTTCCTTGCACTGCTCCGATGCTCCTTGTGCTGCTCAATAAAACCTTCACAAGTGGGACGGTTAATGATCTGGCCCTAGCTTGCCTTCAGCGCCGGAGTATTGACACCTTTTATTGGGGTTGGCCTGGTTGGGGGCTATACTTTGTCCAAGTAAATCCGTTTGTATAGAATATATCTAAAAAAGATTAGCGGATTTGCACTTATATTATTTTGTTTGTGGATTATGATTAAAATCATGGAATAAAAACGAATTAATAAAGTTAAATCTAAATACCTGAGTAATCATATGGAGGTTTTACAAATTGTATGGCATCTATTGCATAAGATTTACAACGGTGTGAAAGATATGGATAATCTAAACCTAAATAATCTATTATTTGATCCCAATTCATTTTTCAGGGAAAAGTCAAGAAAGAATGTTGATTTAAAGTATCCTGTATTGATAATACTTGTAATCGCTGTATTTGCAATAGGTTCAAGTTTTCTGGTCATGAATAAATTCAGAGGATTGCTTCCTTCTGATCTGAATTCATATATGTCAGCTACAGCAATTTCAATCGGTATCGTTGGGGGCTTGATTGGGGCATTTTTAAACTGGTTTATATTGGCTGGGATCTTATATTCAATATCATATGTATTTGATTCAAAGGGTTCTTTTAGTAGGACGTTAGAGTTTGTAGGTTATGGATATGTGCCAAAAATATTTAGCAGTTTAATAAACGTTGTTGTAATGTACAAACTGACAGCTTCGGTAGATTTTTCATCACAAGATTCACAACTTATAACCCAAAGTATAACGCAGATGTTCTCAAATAATCCCCTATTTTATACATCGCAAATAATTGGAATTTTATGTCTTTTTTTGTCTGCATACATCTGGATATTTGCACTCTCACATGCACGAAATATGTCAATCAAAAATGCCACTATTACTGTTTGCATTCCAGTAGGCTTGGTTATTGTTTACCAAATATATTCGTTCCTGTTTACTTCAGGGAGCATTTAATTCTGTAACAATAAGCTAAAAGGAAGTGTTATATCAAATCTGAAAGGGTGTATACTTCGAAGAATTGAAATCAACATTTCACCTTAGTTCCCAAATTTTAAGAGAATATTAGTAAAAATGGTCAAAAGCATGGGGGCCAGACTCCCTGCAAAAACCCTTATAATTATGAAAATTACCGAAGTTTACGAATGCAAGTCTGGAGAGAAGCCGGAAAGAAGCTGCTCTAATTCCCTCTGATATTATATAAAAAATTTACGATTTTATTCTGTATCAAAGTAGGAAATTTTTTTCATAACTCTTCTTTTTTTGGAGAAATATTCTATACAAATGGTACTTTCATGCCTTTTTTCAGACTATTTTTCTCTTTTCGTAAGGATTTTCCATAAAGATAAATATATTTGATTGTTCAATACTTTGTTCAGAAACTATATATGCTTTGTTTTCTTACTCACTTTCGGGTGATACTATAAAAGCCTGGAAAGTGTTCATTTTATTCATTATTATGGGATTGATGGCTGTTCCTGCATTTTCAGCCGAAGAGGAATATAAGGTAAACTCCGGCACAGAAGATAATTTGACTTCTGCCGAAAAAGATTACATTGTTAGTCCCTGGACAGAAAATTCTTTTAACACAGAGAATTCCGTTTCTTCTACACGGTCAACCCAATACATAAGCCAAGGACAGACTATTAATCACTATATGAGCGTAGGCTCAGGAGTGAATTGGTTGGAAGTGGATTTGAACTGGGGAGATACAAGTGATTCACTGGCCCTTACCATCTATACCCCTTCAGGAAGCAATCTCGGAACCTACCACGACAACTCTGACGGAAGCGTAAACGGTAGGATACACCTCAATATAGATCCTTCCCAGGGATATGTGGAACAGGGAACCTGGAGGTTCAAGGTTTACGGGGAATCGGTTAGTGGAACCGAAGACTATACAATCAATGTCTACCAGCATTAAGCTTCAAAAAAAGCTTATTGTCTGTTTATTATTTTCTCTGTTAACAGCAACAGTCGGGGCTACGGAGTATGTTGTAAGTCCTGCTCCAAATGATCAAGCCGGAGTTTCGATCAAAGGAGAAGAAGTAACACAAATTAAAGACTTTACAATATACTGGCAGTTCCTTCTATGGCTACTAATGATGCATGTTTTATCGGTAATAGATATACTGCTTTATCTTGCAAAGCTTATTTTCGCAATACTCGGATTCAGAATTGTAGATAAAGGAAATGTATTTGATAATCCTAATCGATCTAGCATCTATACGTATATCAAGACTAAACCAGGAGCATGCATTAGTGAAATTGTAGAAAAAACAGGCTTAGACAGAGGAAGAATAAGACATCATATAACCATTCTGGAAGCTCAGAACAAAATTGAAGTCCATAAAGACGGCGGAAAGATTAGGTATTTCGAAAATAATTTCACTTATGACGAAGAAGAAAGAAAAATTATTTCTGCCCTTCAAAACGTAACAAATCAAAGAATAATTTCAGAAATACAAAATGGGAAATGTAATACAAATTTAGCTCTTGCATATGAAATCGGAGTTTCCAGAGCTACAATTAGCTGGTATGTGAGAACTCTTAAAGAGGTGGGAATCATAAATGAAGAAAGAAAAGGGAAAAACATCATTTATAGAATAAACCCTTCTTATGAAAACTTGATCGAAAAATATGGATAAAATAACCTTGAATCCGATTTTAAAAATACTGGTTATCAAAAAGTCTCTGAATAAGTCTGCTCCAATCTCGCTACAATCCCGTTTTAATTAAGCATATCTTTTTTCTCCAATCTATGTTTTCTTAAATCCTGAATCTATGTAGTCTCAAGAATAAAAGCTGACTTCGCCGATTTGGCGGTAAAAAGGCATTAATGACAAAGTTTTAAAGCTAGAAGATCTCGTAAAGTCCAAATTTGCTGTAGAAAAATACAATATCTCAAAAAGCATATAGGCTATTTTTTTCTAGCGAAAAACATGGTTACTAGCTGTAGACCTTAAACAATTTGTGTTGAACTGCTCTATATATAACTTCCGGCCAATTTCTCTAACGGTTTTTTTGTAGCTCATTTTAGAGCTGTAAAGATTCCCTGATCTCTGATTGTTAGAGAAATTGGCCGGAAAACTTATAAAGAATTGTCTAAAACTGAGTAAGTGGGAATGTTTTGCAGGATTCAGTAGAGTTTGAGACCTATCCCGAATCCTGCATACCCGAAGGCAAGAAGTAGATGACTTTAAAGTTATTTTAAAGTTTGTTTCTTGCCTCTTAAACAAAAGTAAAGTGAATAAAAGAGGATGAGAAAGAATGAAAACAAATATGATTGTTAAACTTGGAATTTCGATGTTAGTCATGTTGATGACCATTGGAACTGTCTCAGCATCCGGCGGAGCATCGTATTCCCAGGCACAGAGTATAAGTGTTCCATACGATGATATCGATGTATGGAGTGGTACCTTTACTGCAGCCGACTGGTATAAATTCAATGCTGCAAGTGGTGATTATGTTTACGTTGATGCACAGGCCACATTTGTAAACAATGGTGGCGAGATGAAAGTGTATGATGACTCTGCGAGTGACGTTGAAGCATGGGTTAGTAGTTCACATAGCGACCACTATGCAACAAATTTACAATCATCTCCGCAGCCTCGTATTGAAATTAATGCCGGAAGCCAGTTTTCCTATCAGTTCATCGCTGGTTTAAATTATTGATAGCGGTGATGACTATGAGGGTGACGTTGAAGTATGGGTTAGCAGTTCACACAGCGACCACACTGCGACAAATTTACAACCATCTCCGGCAACCTTGTACTGAAATCAATGCACCCATATTTTTCAATTTTTTATATTTCATACTCATACAGACAGGCTGTCTTAAAACTAAACTCAATTCTACAATTGGGGCAAAATTTTCTACTATAAGGTCATTTTGTATCTGAATTTCTGAAAAATTTCTTCTCTGAATTTAAAGCCAACATTGCTCATTATCCAATTGTAGAAATGGCTTGAGTTTTGAGACAACCTGCAGACTTAGTTTTTAAGAACTATATTGCGTTATTAATTTGCGTTTTGACGTAGAATTTCAGAATTTTAAAGCTAGATAAACATATATTTCGTAATAAATAAGTGAAAACAACTCAAAAATAAGAGAATTTCTGCGTCATTTGTTAGGTGAGGAATCGTCATAAATTGCCTTCATTTTCGCAACAATTACCTATAATTTGCTCTGATTAGACATGGATCAAGGTATCGATTTTAGGTATTGTGTCAGAAATCGTAAATAATTTCTGTTTCAAAATCGATAGCATATAGGCAAGAAAAATCCTTAACCGATGACCTATGGAGAAGGATTAAATGTTCAATAAACAGATCACATTAATACTGATGTTCATTGCTCTAGTTTGCATATCTTTTCAACCAGTTTCTGCAAGTGGTAGTCTAAAACAGACGAATGTAAGCGTAGTGTCTGACTTGAATCAGACAGTGGGCAAAGACATCATGAGTCTTGTCGACACGAACCGCCTTGATATCGGGAATAAACCTGTTTTTGATATAATCTGGAGCCCTGATGGCAGCCATATGCTGATTGATGCGTTTGTCAGTGCATACCCGAAAGGGAAACCTCAGCTAGGCGGTGTAGATGCACTGTATGCAGCAAATGTAGATGGATTCGGAATAACGCGTCTTGCATGGGCAGAAATGACTTCCAGCAATGGTGGAAAAACAATTACTCCCCCTGTATGGAGCCAACCTGGTGATTATTTTGCATATATGGAGTTGGTAGAAGGAAGCCGGTATAAGATAAAATCTGCCAATTTTTTCGTCATGTCAAACGATCTAAATCTTATTCAAAAGGTAGAATTAGATTCAAAAATGATAGGATTAGAAGCTGGTTTATCTAACTTTAAATGGTCTCCAAAAGAGAATAAAATAGCTTTACTCGTGTCTGGAAAAATTATAATTTACGATTTAGATGAAAAAAATGATTTCAATTTTAGCATACCGGGTGATAATGTAGAAATAACTGATATGGAATGGTCTCCAGATGGTAAGAAAATAGTAGTTTCAAAAAACAGCCACGATATTATCACTTTAGACATTGAAAAAAGAACACTTAATCAGGTTTATTCCGCAAAGCAGGTTGGAATGTATGGCGAAAAATGGAGCACAGATAGTAAAAAATTAATTTTCTATGAGATTAAAATATCAGAAAAAGAGGATGATGTCAGTTACGATGTGTATGTTGTGGATGAAGACGTAGAGAGACCCATAAAAATTATAACTTTTGAATCGGGCTCGTCAAGTGTGATACAATGGTATCCAGACAGTGAAAGAATTTTGGTTAAAAAGTGTTCTGATAATTCATGTGCACTGTATTCACTCTCAATAACTGGGGAGATGAAAAAACTGATCGAGAAGAATAGAGATATCGATGGGATGGTGGCACCTAATGGTTATATCTCGGCGGCCAGTCTCAATCCCAACTCCATGACTCCACCTTATACAAGAACGTATGACCTATTTTTGCATAACGAATCAGATGAATTGACAATCGAGAATGTGTCCTATTACTCGTGGGAAGGTACAGATGTACTATTCGTCAAAGATCATAAGATCTCAGTAGTGAACACCAGTACACATGATACTTGGGACATACCACTACCGTCGAAGAATTTTGATAGGTTAAGTTTGGATCCATCCGGACACTTCATCGCTGTAGATAATATTATTTTCGGAATAAATGAACAAGGTACCCACACACAAATAACTGCAGGAAATTACACAAACAGTACGGCCCCCGAGGTGGTGATAATCAAAGAAGATGTAGACGAGCGTTCGAGAGTAAATACCACTGAAGAAACTTCTGGATTGCCTGGATTTACTGCAATTATTGCATTTATGGGGATATTAATTGCATTCGTCTGCATACATATGAAAAAATAACGAGAGGGTCAATTGTGAAAAAATATAGGAATGTGTTTGTGATTGCACAAAAAGAATTTGCAGACAATATATGGAGCCCGAGGTTCGCAATACTTGTCTTGGTATTCACAACTATTGTTTTTTCTCTAAGTTATGGTTCTGGAATTGGGCCAGAAGGGAATGCCATATCCAGAGGTTATCTTGATATCTCTCATATTGTTTCCCTTTTCTTGCCATTTATGGGAATTGCACTTGGTTTCGATGCGATTACCAAAGAGCGGGAGTCCGGGTCTTTGAATGTACTTCTGACGCATCCAATATATAGGGATAATATCATTGCTGGAAAAACACTTGGAGCAATGATTACACTAATTCTGGTAGTATTTATATCAATTTTCACAGTTCTCGGAACAATACTTTTGGCATCAGGAACCGAGTTAAGTTCACCAATTCTAAACCGATTGGTAATCTTTGCAATTCTTACATACTTATATCTATCAATATTTCTGTCACTTGGTATACTTAGTTCGATTGTCACAAAAAATGCAACAAAATCATTAGTATACAACATAGCGATCTGGGTTGCATTATGTATTGTATTTGGTATGATTTGTGCTACAACTGCTTCTATTATAACTGAGCATAAACCCACGGATTTAGATGATAATGAACGTTTTTTAGGACTCAATGCAGATATTCAAAAATTGACGCCAGCACATCATTATGCTATGGCGGTAAGTGGTAGGCCTAGTTTGAGTTGGTTCGGTGTTTCGAGTGAAAAACCAAGTGTGGAAGGGATATTTGACATGGAATATACGCTGGAACAGTGGTGGAACGAACTCTGGATAAATGTTCTAATTTTAATCATTACTCCTATTTTTTTAGTTATAATGGCATTTATAACATTTTTGCGTCAGGATGTATCAAAGGATATGGGGTAACTCGAATGAAAAATAATAATGTATTTGTGGTTGCTCAAAAAGAAGTTGCTGACCATCTTCAAGATGCCGGATTTTTGGTGTTGCTTGCAACATATACCGTAATAGTATTTGCCTCTACATACATGTACGGTTCCTTGGCGCATGACGATAATTCAGTACTCCTGAGTAGCATTAATGTCAAAATTATATCCCAGTTTACTCCACTACTTGGCATAGCTCTGGGATTCGATGTAGTTGTCAGAGAACAGAAATCTGGATCACTGAATGTGTTACTAACTCATCCACTATTCAGAGATAATATTCTCGCAGGGAAATTACTTGGATCAACGTTATTGATAGCTGCTATAATCGTATTTTCGGTTTTTGTAGCTGTAGGAACACTCTTGATCTTCTATGGAGTCGAAATCGGATACATGGAACTCATCAGAATAGCTGTGTTCACTATTCTCACATTTTTCTATGCGGTGACATTTTTGGGAATTGCAATTTTTATCTCAACGATAGTAAAAAACTCCACTGACTCACTAATCAGCAACATTGTTATATGGATTTTTGTCTGCATATTATTTGGTGCAATTCTCAAGACAGTTGTTGCCATATTGACAGGTCAAACATCGAATGAAGGTATATTGATCACACAACTTTTGAATATATCACCACTACATCACTATGGGGAGGCTGTAATTGGCAGAGCTGATTTGAGTTTTATGGGGATTAACGTAGAACCAATCATTGGAGGGATTTTTGATACTAAGTATACTCTCACTCAGTGCTTAACAGAATTCTGGATGAACATTGTAGTGCTGATAATGACGCCGGTTATATTGCTCATAATAACTTTCATTACATTTCTCAGGAAGGACATTACTTTGTAAAGTGATAAAATGCTATATAAAAAACAAAATTTCATTGTCAAGGTTCATCCTTCTCTGAATGCAATCATTGGTACTTACTCCATTATTGTGAACGGTATTTTGAAAGATTACCAGGTCGGAATCTGCCAGTAACTTGATCTTACTATCAATGGGAATAGAAGAAGATGAAATGCTAAACATATCCCCAGAATCCATTTCACACACATTACTTGGTTGGCAGGCTACTAGAGCCATGTGAACCCGGGGACTATCGGTGGAAATTAAATGCAAATCTGATACAAAAGAGATCCTGAGCGTGCTATAAGCAATGAGGTAGAAATTGAAGAAGAACGAGTGGAAGTCTCAGTGATGAAATCAAGCAGTAGTGGCATCGTCGGCATTGTTTCAAAATTTGGAAGGAGGTATGTACATACGGAAAATTTACAGGATAGATCAAACGTCTCAGCAAGGAAACCCCCTGATAGCTGTACATATCAAATTTGCGAGGAAGGATATAAATGGCTAGTAAAAGAGAGAAATTCCTCCCAATTATATTGATAGTATTTATACTATTTTCTCTCATATCCCTTCCGGCAGGAGCTAGCTTTGCCGATCTTACGGTCTTAAGCGATATCAGTGGTAAAGTTGCAAGGCCCGGAGACCTTGTGGAGTTTAGTTTTACCGTAGAAAAGGGATACAATACTTCAGAAAGCACATCGGTTACGTTTTTTGTAGAAAAAGAGCCCGAAAACTGGACTGCAGGTATCTATGCTGATGGCAATCAGGTTAGCCACATAACCCTGCCTGAAGAAGCCAGCGAAAAGGAATTGACTCTTAAGGTAAGGGTTCCCGAAAACGTAAAGGACGGGGAATATCCGATCAAAATAGGCCTTCGGCCATATGGGGAAGACATCAGAAATTATGACACGATGTATGAGGAATTTACAGTAACAATTGACAGGAATGCAATGTCCAACATGGAAATTTATTCTGACATTCCCGGAAAAAAGACCCATCCCGGAATTCCTGTCAGTTTCGGGGCTTTTGTAGAAAATAAGTATGAAAGTAGAGCAAACTTTCGGATCTTTCTGGTTTCGAAACCCGAGGAATGGGGAGTTGACCTGCTTTCCACTGACGGGGCCAGAATTACGAGATTAGGAGTCCCTGAAGATGGAAGTCAGGAATTTAATGTTGTCGTAAATCCTCCGCTTAATGTAACAGAAGGAGATTATGAAATTTTAGTGGCAGCATGCCCGGAAAAAGGAAACCAGAGTGTATTCTTGCCTCTCAGTGTAACCATAAATCCCGAACTTGCCAGTGATGAGGATTTAAGTGCTTATGTCGAGATTAATTCCAGCATTGTCGGACTTTCAATTCGGCCTGAAAAGACTGCAGAATTTGCGGTTTCCTTGAAAAACCGATATGATCAGCCGCTTAAACTGAATCTTGAAGTCTTGAGCCAGCCCGAAGGCTGGAACACGGAGTTTGTCACTGAAGATGACGAGGATGAAAGACTTTCTTCCCTGATGCTTGCTGCAGGAGAGGAACAGGCTTTTACTGTCAAAGTCAAGCCTTTCCAGAACGCTACAAGCGGGCTTTATCCGATTACAATTGCAGCAGTAAGCGGAAACAAGACAGTTTCCAGGCAGCTTGAGGTGAATGTCAACAATAATCTCGAAAATGCAGAACTACTTAGAGTTGATTCAAGTCCCAGCGCGTTGACACTGAATCCGGGAGGTTCTTCAGAAGTCAGAGTTAGTATTGAAAACAGAGGAGATGAGGCTCTTGAAGATGTTACTCTCGAAATTAACGAAGTAACCGGCATCACCACTCAGCTCCAGGGTTTTGGAACGATAGAAGAACTGGAAGCAGGAGAGTCAAAAAGCATACCTGTACAGATCACTGCAAATGCTAATGCCGGTTCTGGGGTTAAGGAAATTTTCGTCCGGGCAAAGAGTGACGATCTGGTAAGTTCTGAGAAAAGTATCAAAGTGAACGTTGAAAAATCATCAAGCAGCGGGCTTCTTGGCATAGCAATGCTGGGACTTGCAGTCCTTGTGCTTGTTTTTGTAGTACGTAAATTCGGAAGGCGGTAAATACGGAATCAATCGGCATGGAGTCAATCGGCATGGAGTCAACAGGTATGGAGTCAACAGATATGGAGTCAACAGGTATGGAGTCGACAGGTATGGAATTAGGGCAAAGTGGGATTGTACAGAAAACAGACGAATTCGCAATAGAAACCGTTCATTTGAGTAAAACTTTTGGGAAGGAAAACCAAATCCGTGCAGTGGATAACCTGAACCTGCAGGTTAGAAAAGGAGAGGTCTTCGGTTTTGTGGGCCCAAACGGAGCTGGCAAGACCACAACTATGAAAATGCTTATCGGTTTGCTTGAACCAAGTGAAGGAAACGGAAAGGTTGCAGGCTTTGACATCGTCCGTGAGGTAATTAATATAAGGGAAACAACAGGTGTTCTTCCCGAACCTGCCGGTTTTTATGACAATCTCACTGCAAGGCAGAATCTGCGCTTTTATGCAAAACTCTATAATATCGAACCCGATGTGCGGGAAAAACGGATCGTAAGCCTGCTTGAAACCGTGGGCCTTACTCGTGCCATCGACCAGAAAACAGGCGGTTTTTCCACAGGCATGCGCAAGCGCTTCGGGCTTGCTCAGGCTCTGATCAACGAACCTTTAGTCCTTTTCCTGGACGAGCCAACAAGCGGTATTGATCCCCTGGGAGCTCAGATGATGCGGGATCTTATAAAAGACCTGAACCGAAGCAAAGGGGTTACCGTTTTTTTAAGTTCGCATTCTATGGAAGAGGTCGAAGAGATCTGCGACCGCATAGCAATAATCGCAAGAGGAAAGCTGCTTGCTGTGGGGTCTGTGGAGGATTTGCGGGATATTGTAAGAGCAAAGGAAGGTGTGCATTATTTGCTTGAGGTTCAGGATATTCCACTTTCTGAAGCTGCAGAAGCCGTAAAGAATGTAGAGGGTGTACAGGCTCTTGAAGCTAAGGATGGAACTCTACACGTGCATGCGAAAATGAAGCTCCGTACAGAGATTGCAAAAGCCGTCAAAAAAGCAGGTGGTACGGTATCCATGTTCGAGGAAGAAGAAATGAATCTGCAGAAGCTGTTCCTTAAAATTATTGAAGGAACATGAATAGAACTCTCTCTGTTGTTATTTCTCATAGCTATATAAATTTTCTGTCTAGAGTATCTAACAATTAACAAATTAAGCAATATTATAATAATACATGACTAAAATTAAAGCTTTCTTCGTGATTGTTAGATAATTTGGCCATAAAATATTTAAACACGAACATAATTTTAAGAAAATGAAAGCATTTTTAGGATTAAGTAGTGGCTGATAATTTTGCTTAATCCTGAATGCTGGAAAGGAAGAGTCGGTGACTATAAAATAATTTAAGGTTTGCTATGTCTTTAACTCCAGTTTGCAGCCTATAATCCTCCTTATAGCTGTACTATAGCAATTCAAAAAATATAAACAAGCATCTAATAAAAGAGAGTGGTCCCCCGATCGTGTTAATTTTATTTGCACTACACTCTCAAGCTTGTCTCAGTAGTTGCCGACTTTATCCAATCTAATTCAGTTTTACCGTAAGAAAAGGAATACAATTTTAAAAGCATCTGTTGTGCCCTTTATTGGAGAAAAACTTGAATTTGAAATGCAGGGCATAAAGCAATCCGCATTTGATTAATCTACATAATTTCTAACAAAGTCTCTAACAAAGTCTCTAACAAAGTCTCTAACAAAGTCTCTAACAAAGTCTCTAACTAATCTTTTACCAGCTTATCGCAGGTTTGTAAAATATTTGTAAATATTTTCGAAATTCTCATTGTCAGAGACTTTAATCAGAAAAACTGATGAAAAACTAATTATAAGTAGTTTATGGAGTTCAAATGAACTTTCCAGAGCCAATTTGAACTCCACGTGCCCGGAGGTATGATTATCTGAGCTTTGAGGGTTAAGGCTTGCCTGATCCTGCCTCTGGAGTAAAATACATGAGGTAAAGGCATGATTACAAGGAAAAAGTTTGGAACAGGGACGCTAATTTTGGCAATTCTGCTGGTAAGCATCGCTCTTGTGCCGGCTGTAAGTGCAATTGATAACAGGTTAGATACTAAAGAAAATAATACAGATAATATTCACTGTGCAGAAAAAGATATCATCTCTAAGCTTTCTTCGAATCAAAGTTCTTCAGAAAATTTAAAAAAAGCTGAAGAACTTAGGGATAAAATTAAAGCACAGAATGAACAGGAAATTTCAGATTCAGTAAATAAATCCACAAGTAAGCAATTATTAACATTATCTACTGTAACGTTAGGGACGGATGCTACATTCACCAGTGCAGACAGCGGAGATAGTGGAACTTCATTATGGGGAGTAGCACCTTGTTCTAAAGGTTCTGACTATAGTACAAGTTCAAAAAGAGCTAGAGAAGCTGTACTCACCGGCCCTGGAGGATACGGAGGGGGCGGTGCTTGGGCATGGGTTGGAAAATCTTTTTCTGTGTCAGGTTCCGATTCCCGGTCAGCAAATATAAGAATGTCCGGACACTTATATGGTTTAACAAGTGCTGCAGCTGGGGGATCGAGTAGTTCGGATGTGGTTTTAGTATTAAGAGATTCAACCACCGGAACTTCATACAGTACTTCAATATACAGCGAGTCGTGTGGTGGTCTGGGATGGGAAACTGTAGATCAATATTTCAACAGAGGTTTATCAGTTACCTTGCAGGGTGGCCACAGTTATATCGCATACCTGAAAATAACCGGAAGTGCTTCGACTTATGGAATCGGAGAAGCTGGATCTGATTTTGGTCCATGGGACGGCGATGACGAAGGTTACATCAATTATTCTTCGATAAGCATTGATTTTTAACACTCTGAATAAATTTCAAAACGGGATTACTTATCAGAAGGAAAATATTCTCAATAATACAGATAAACTTCAATATTCTGTATTATGAGATTTAATTTTTTATTCTATTAAAGATTATTTTGTTGAGTTGTTTAAATAATGAATTTACTATGATCTCATGCTAAATTAGGAGTAACTATCTCCAACACTAATAACAAGAGTGTTGTAATAACAATGGTGTTGTAATAACAAGGGTGTTGTAATAACAAGGGTGTTGTAATGCCGCATAAATTGGGAATAAATACCATTGAAAAAACAGCGAAGACTATAATTTTGATTTCAATAATTTTAACACTATCTTTTTTTATATTTGTTCTATTCTCCGAATTAAGTGGAAAAAGTGTATCTATTGATTGCAATTGTCCTTTTTTTGGTCTGTTAATTAATATTGCAATATTAGTGCTAATCTTTGTATCTGTATATGAGTTTATTAGGACTTACCGGGAAGCTGCTCAAAAAAATAAATAATTAGAATTATTTTATAACCGTTTACTACGGATTTGCCTTAATCTTTTAAACCCGCTTTCTGCAAATTGCTGAAACCAGGACTGTAAATGCAGCAAATACTCCACTAATGCCGGGCAGTAAATGGGATTCTTCATCGGCACTTTCTTCTGGGTTTCCCACCTTTGAAACCGACCCGATGGTACCTTCGGCCTTCCCGACAACTTTGATACTTACATTGTCTCCGGGTTTGATATTTTCTCCTTGGTAAAGAGGCACGTTAACAACATGCTCGTTTCCGTCGGCATCGTTTATCGTAAGCTCTGATGAGCCGGTGACAGCTGAATTATTTACACCTGTAACTTCTCCTTCGATGATCTCCTCGGGGGTTTCGGCGGAAATTTCATTTATCTCAATCCGGTTATCCGTGATATTCCCGTCAGCGTCCCGAAAAATGCTTACCCTCACATTATCACCTAGCATGATGCCTTTGCCTTCAAGATCTGCAGAAGATACGCTGAAATTATGTTCGGTTCCGGTCATATCCAGAATTGTGATATTGGAATATCCGGTAGAAACATCCGGCTGTACGCCAACCACATATCCTTCGAAGGCTTCCTGCTTATCGGTATCCTCAATGACTGCAAGTCCTGCAAGGAAAAATAATGATAGGATCAGCATCAATAGTATCATACTTTTTTCCAGTTTCATTGTTTTTCAGCCCCCATCTTGCTCTATCCCATACGCTTAAGGAATGGAAAACGGAAATATTATAAATATTATTCAATAGTTCATTTCAGGGCTAAAACTATAAAAATTTTATTATATTTGCTATGAAATATGAAACAGAATAAATTACAGGAATTACGCAAGATACTGCAAAAATAGTCACAATGCCAGAAAGCAGTCACAAACAAAAGAGCACAGTAAAATACAATACAATACAAAACAAAAACAAAAACAAAAATGAGAGTGTTCAAAGCCCGCCCGCAGGCGGAACTTGAAAAATCACTCTGCTGGAGCTTCTTCTGCGGTTTCGAGGCCGAGAAGGGCTTTTATGGACTTGCTTCCGTATTCAACGACCTTGGCGTTGACTTGGACGATGTCAGGAGCAATTTCCTTTCCGCGCATCATCTTTCTCCTGCGCTGTCCCGGAAGTTTGGGGGCGTAGCCTATGCCTACTGCCAGCAGGATTCTCTGTCTTCTGGGGCCCGGAAGGTCCGGTTTCATAACAAAACCGCTGCCATCGCAGCCGCCAGTGATCTTGACTTTGTAACCGGCAAGCCCGAAGATGGAACCGTCAACAATGTCACCGATTGATTTTCCTATTAATGCGTTTGCTTCAGCATCCTTTATGTCGACCTGGTAAGCACGTGCTTCTTTTGGGTCAGAAATTACAACTTTGAAATTTGCCATGTGAAATCCTCCAATATCAGATTTATCTGTAATAATTACTTTGCCTTACTTGCCTTCTTTACACGAAAATTCTTACTGAATTCTTACCTGCATCCTTACTGATCCTGAATATGCTGCTGCTCTGCACATCAGGTGTTACTTTGCCCAGAAAGGATTGTCTTTCCGTTTGAGTGTCAGGAAAATGTCAAGAGTTTCCTTTTCATCGGTTGAAAGAGAATCGTAGATTTCGTGCTCAAGAACTTTGGCGTGCCTTTCAGGCACGTTGACATAGAGCACATCTTCTTCTTTTATCTGTCTGCCTACTGTTGCGCCTTCAATTGCCATGGCAACTTCCTTGCCTACCCTTGCAGAAGAAATGTTTTCCCCTTCGGACTGAAGACCCTTGATCTTGCCTACGACATTTCCGTTTTCGAGCATAACATCTGTATTTGTCCGCACAACTCCGCCAAGCACCCTTACTCCGACAACCGCGGGCTTGCTCTGGCGGAACACGCATCCGGGAAGAATTTTGAATTTTCCCGGACGGATGATAGTTTCGAAAATCTTCTTTTCAGCCAGTTCTTTCTGTTCCTTTACATACTTCTGGTAGTCTTCAACCAGGCGGTAGATCACATCACTTGTAAGTACCTTTACAGTGCTCTCTTGCAGGAAATCTCTGGCGTCAGGGTGAACTTTGACATTGAAGCCTATAAGCACCGAATAGAGAGGGTCTTCAACTGTCGAAGCTTCAATCGCGTCTCTATGCGAGATATCCCCTACCTCAGCTTTCCTGATAGGGACTTCGTCTTTCTTGAACTCATGGACAAGGGCTTCAAGGGAACCCAGGGTATCTGCTTTGATCATGATCCCTACTGAACCCGTATCAATCCTTACCTCATCAATCTCGGACTTTACCTGCGCTACAATTTCCTCAAGGTTTTCTTCCGTAGCAACCCTTATGGGAGCGCCTGCAAGAGCACCTTCGAGCCCTGGAGCCGAGATCTTTACACCAGCTGCAGCAGTGACCTTATTCACCTGCTGGAACTTGCTCTCATAGCGGATTTCGGAAAGTTCCCTTGGCTTTAAGAGAGCCCGTATCTTGGTCTGGATCGGCTCTCCCAGACTTCCGATAACAACCGTATCTCCCTTTTTCAACATTCCATCGTAAAGGATAACGTCAAGCGTCGGACCCAGGCCTTTTTCTTCCTTGACCTCAAGCACAGTCCCGACTCCGGGACTTTTGGCGCTATACTGCAGGTTTGCTTCAAGGAATTTCTGGGCCAGGCCGAGAAGTACCATCAGGACATCAGCAATTCCTTCCCCTGTTACTGCACTTACGGGCACTACACCCAGAGTCTTCTGGAAGTTTGTAACGCGGTCGTAGCGTTCTGCTGCAAAGCCCTGATTGTAGAGTTCACCTACTATCTCATAGAGCTTTGTCTCAAGTCGGGCCTGGACTTCTTCGGACTGCTTTTTGAAAGTAACAGCAAAGGGCAGGTCTTTTTGTGAAACCCAGCCGCCAATCCTGTCGATTTTGTTAGCAACGACAACAAAAGGAGTCTTGAACCGCTTTAATATCTGCAGGCTTTCGTAAGTCTGAGGCTTGAAACCTTCATTTATGTCCACTACAACAATTGCAAGGTCGGCAAGGGCGCCTCCTCTGCTCCTGAGAGTTGTAAAGGCATGGTGCCCAGGCGTATCGATAAAAAGCAGTCCTGGCACTATGAATCGGTCCCTGAGCCTCGGATCTCCGAGCTTGTTGACAATCACGTCTATCGGGACTTCGGTTGCTCCGATATGCTGGGTAATAGCCCCGGCTTCTCCGCTAACAATTGCAGTACCCCTGATCTTGTCAAGCAGAGTGGTTTTCCCGTGGTCGACGTGCCCCATCACGCAGACTATAGGAGTCCTCAAATTTTTCTTGTCGGTCATATGCAAAACCTCTCTCATTCCCGCGTCTTATTCGCTGCAGGTCCAGAAGGGTCCGGGTTTCCCCCAACGGACCCATATTGCACCGGATAAACAAAGACTTTTAATCGTGCTCTGAAAGTTTCAGGAACACAAAAAGGCTTTGATGCACCTGCTTTATTCGTACAGACAGACCTCATCGATCCTGGAATATTTCCGGATTTCGGAGTCCTTAAAATGGATTGCAATTTCCCTTGCTGCAGCTTCTGGAGAATCTGATGCATGAACTACATTTCTGCCTACATCCAGAGCAAAGTCTCCACGGAGGGTTCCCGGAGCCGCATCTACCGGGTTTGTAGCCCCGTTTACAGCTCTCATAACCTTAACTGCATCTTTTCCGGCAACTACCATTGAGACTGAGGGGCCGGAGGTTACGAATTCGATAAGGGAGGGGAAGAAAGGCCTGGCTGCATGTTCACCATAGTGTTCTTTTGCAGTGGCTTCACTGATTACGTTCATCCTGAGAGCAACGATTTTCAGACCCCGCCTTTCAATTCTGGAAATGATCTCTCCGACCAGTCCGCGCTGGACTCCGTCAGGCTTTACCATAACGTATGTCTGTTCCATGTGCACACCTTAACAAATCAGACTTTTTTCAGCTGGATTTTGCCTTTCTCAGTCCATTCGGTACGCCGCGGGAGCCTACCCAGACTGAAGTTGCTCATGCATTTGGAAGAGCACATATAGTAGGTAGATCCGTCTTTTTTGACGTAGAGCTTACCGGTACCAGGCTCCAGCATCTGCCCGCAAAAATAGCATTTCCTCTGTTCCATCTATCTCACCGCTTTCTTACCTGGTGGTCAGCTTCTTGGCTTCTCTTGATGTCTCAAGAAGCATCAGAATGTCCCCGATCCGGACAGGGCCTACACAGTTCCTCGTGATAACACGACCCTTGTCCCTGCCTTCCAGAACCCTGCACTGGATCTGGCTGGCTTCACCATGCATACCTGTATTCCCGATAACGTCAATAACCTCAGCAGCAAAGCCGCCGGTTGTGCTTTCGTCAGCCATAATCAGCACCCCTTGTTATCAGGATTATTTAAGAGCTTCAAGTTTCTGGGCAATGTCCTGAATCATTTCAGCTGCTTTTCCTGCGTCTACGATAGCGACAGTTGCACAGGACACACCAAGCCCACTGGCTGCACCAAGTTCCTTCTGATTCTTAATGAATATGTAAGGTGCCTTCTTTTCTTCGGAAAGGGGAGCAATATGAGCAATAATCTCTGCAGGCTCGATATCTTCTGCAATCAGAACAAGCTTTGCATTTCCTCTTTCGATTGCTTTTGTAGCCTCGTTTGTGCCCTTTTTGATCTTCCCGGTATCTCTTGCAAGCTCCAGAGCTTCAAGCGCTTTATTTGTAAGTTCTTCTGGAACATCGAATTTTGCGAATTGTGCCATTTAAAATTCTCCTTCGAAATTGCGAATCCCGCAATTTTTCATCAATCATAGGTTTTTAACACATATCTGTCAACATTGAAAATCCAAATTCTAGAAGAGAACCTGAAATCCTTCAATGCGAGAGTAAATGAGTTGAAACATAGATACTGCTAGCTAAATGCTGCAGATCGAACCTTAGAAGTACATAATTGCCTATAAACCTTCTGCTTGAAAACACGAATCATAGCCGAAAAGCGGAAGTAAAGCAATGAAAGATTGGTATATATACGAAACATATACGAAACATTTCCGATCTCGGAACAAAAAATGAACTAATGCGTCATGGTTATAAATAATGTAATAAATTTTGATTCGCATGGACACAATTTACTACGAAGCTCACAAAAATCTCTATCTCAACCTTACAAACCGCTGCAGTGCAGATTGTATCTTTTGCATCCGTAACTTTGCAGACGGAGTTTACGGATATAACCTGAGGCTTTCAAAAGAACCATCAACAGAGGAGATTGTCAAAGCCCTGGAAGAGCTTGATCTGTCAAAATACAGAGAAATTGTATTCACAGGCCTTGGAGAGCCTACTCTCAGGTTCGATGTGGTGCTTGCAGTAACCCGCTGGCTGAAAAGCCGAAATATTAGAGTCAGGCTTGATACCAACGGACATGCAGCTCTTATAAATCCCGGAAAAGATGTGATTTCCGAATTGAAAAATGCAGGAATAGATTCCATTTCTGTAAGCCTGAATGCCGAGTCCGAAGAAAAATATAACAAACTCTGCAGACCAATTCATAAAAACGCCTACAGAGCAATTCTTGAGTTTGTAAAGGAAGCAAGAAAGGCAGGAATCAACACGAGAGTTACAGTAGTTAGTGTGTCCGAAATAGATCTTGAGAAATGCAAAAAGCTTGCAGAAGATCTCGACTCTGAATTCCATATAAGGGTGTTATCTGAAGCCGCAAGTAGAGAAATCTGAAGAGTGTTTGGTTTCAGAGTTGAAAGTTCAGGTTTTTTATAGAAAAATGTTCGGGCCTTTTATAGAAAAATGTTCAGGCCTTTTATAGAAAAATGTTCAGGCCTTTTATAGAAAAATGTTCAGGCCTTTTATACGAAGATGTTCAGGTCTTTTATCGAAAAATGTTCAGGCCTTTTATACGAAGATGTTCAGGCCTTTTATACGAAGATGTTCAGGCCTTTTATACGAAGATGTTCAGGCCTTTTATACGAAGATGTTCAGGCCTTTTATACGAAGATGTTCAGGCCTTTTATACGAAGATGTTCAGGCCTTTTATACGAAGATGTTCAGGTCTTTTATACAAAGACGTTCAGGTCTTTTATACAAAGACGTTACTCTCATTCATTTTTCTTTAAAGCCCACCTGACTTATCACAGGATAGAACTTACGCAGTTGAAGCTTTTTTTCTGCAAATGGATAAAATATTTTCTTCATATAATGCGAGATATCCAAAAAATAGTCTTGCTAAAATAAATGAAAGGAAGGGATTACTTCCTTTCTCTGGCATATGCAACAATTGCGTCTTTAACTCCGTATTTAAATGCGACCACGATTGCAATTCCCCATGCAAGCGGCCCGAAGAACAGATAGAGAATGCTAGTATTAACTAGCATCGTATCCAGTGCAACCAGGATCACGATAAGAAACAGGAAACCCCTCAGAAGAGGAAGAATAACTTCTGTCCCTTCAATATTCATATCTCTAATTGTACTCCTCAGATAGTCCATCACTATATCAATAGAAAGGATTCCTATCATCAAAATCAGGATACCTGTGAATAGGCGTGGCAGATAGTGAGTTATATCTATCAGTAGCTGGGTAATCATTGTCAGCTGTAAGATGTTGGATGCAGCAGTGAGAAAGATCAGGTACCCAAATAGTCTGATCAGTCCGGATATGATTCCTGAAGCTGTCAGTCCTCCAGATCTAACTGAGACTCCAAAAGCTGTACTTTCGAATTTCTCATCTATCCCGGTTGCAATGAGCAGATTTTTAACCAGATCGCTGATGAAATCCACTATCAGTAAACCTATAAGCAATACTACGAAAGCGGAGATCACAAGTGGAATATAGAATATGATCAGACTGACGAAATTATTCACCGCCTGTATGTTCAGAAGGTCAAGGATGATCATAGCAAAGATGATGTAGATGAACCACCGAATTACGGCATCAAAAAAACCTACTGTACTCATCTGCCCTCTTTTTATCATTCCACCAATGACAGTTTTGTCAATGAGGTCATCAAGTCCTATCTTATCCAGAAGCTTTGCTCCAAGCTTACCAAGAAAGGTTCCTACGATTTTTCCTACGATAATAAGAAGTATGATTGCTACAAGCGTCGGAATAAATGCAATAAACTGATCAACCATATTGATTACACTATTCGCAATTTGAGTTTCGACCATATTAACCACTCCGATATCTTTGTTCTAAAAATGACGATTTTTCCAAGTTCCCCAATTCTTGGAAAAGCGCCTTATATATTTACATATTATTCTACCTATTATTCTACCTATTCAATATTAGATATATTTATCTGCAAACATTTATAAAACTCATTTGTTAACCGATGTCCCCAAATGTTGAAAATTTTTCCTACTGCATGGGAAGCCTGATAAGGATAATTCATAAGGATAATTCGGGCAAAAAGTTGTGCACAGGCTTAAATCAATGAAGCTTTAATTAAATAAGGTATTTATTTTTATTAGGAGGTGAAGCAGAGCCGTGAAACTGGGAACTCTTGGAAGAAAAGAAAAGATAGGGCTTGCTCCTGGAACTCTTGTCCATGTAGGAGAAAAGAAGGTAGAAAAGGTCGTAATCAGAGTCCTGGCTTATAACAGTGAAAAACTTGTAGAAAAAGAACTGAATAGTATTGAAGAGTGTACGGCCTTTAAGGATCAGTCAGATCTCAATTTATGGATAAACGTGGATGGTCTTGATCGAATTGAAGTCATAGAAAAGCTTGGAAGTTATTTTAATATTCACCCCCTTACCCTTGAAGATGTGCTCCATACCGGACAGCGTCCCAAGATGGACGATTATGGGTCATACATCTATACGGTTTTAAAAATAATGCTGCTTGATGCAGAAAAAGAAGAGATTGTTACAGATCAGGTAAGCATAATCTTCGGTTACAATTACATTCTTTCTTTCCAGGAAAGAGAGGTAGATATTTTTAATCCCTTAAGGGAAAGGCTTAAAAATCCGGCTTCTCGCCTCCGGAAAAGTGGAGTGGATTATCTTGCTTATGGCCTTATAGATGCCGTGGTTGATAATTATTTCTTGATTCTTGAGCATTTTGGGGAGGAAATTGAAGACCTTGAAGAAGAGCTGGTCATATCCCCAAGGCCAGAGACTATCAAAACTATCCAGGATTATAAAAGAGACATGATTATCCTTCGTAAGTCTGTCTGGCCTCTCAGGGAACTGATAAACGGTCTGCATAGGTCCGAGTCAGAACTGATTAAGGAGACTACCCGGATTTACCTGAGAGATGTCTATGACCACACCATTCAGGTTATCGATTCAATTGAGACTTATCGTGATATTCTGTCCTCAATGGTGGATGTCTATCTCTCCAGCTTAAGCTACAGGATGAATGATGTCATGAAGGTTCTGACGGTTATTGCCACTATCTTCATTCCCCTCACTTTTATAGCAGGCGTTTATGGGATGAATTTCGAGAATATGCCTGAACTCAAGTGGCGATGGGGCTATCCTGTAGTTATGATATTCATGACTGCAGTAGCAATCACCATGTTTACTTACTTTAAGAAAAAAAGATGGGTCTGAGCTTGATTCTCTTTTCATCATTTTTGTTCTTTTTATGTTATCTCTTCTTTTTTCCTTTTCACTGCTTTTCTTTGGCATGAAAGTGCTTCAAGTACTTTCATTTTTTGGGCCTGCTGTTCGAAGAATTTCATGTTTGTTTTTATTTTCTTTTTCTCCAACATCTATAAATATTTAAAATGTAATTTTTTTATAATGGTTCGTATGTATATTAGAGAATTTAAGATTTTGTCTAAAAAAGGTTAATTATCGAGTTAAACTGTTAATTATCGAGTTAAACTGTTAATTATCGGATTAAAATGTTAATTATCGGGTTAAAATGTTAATTATCGGGTTATTATGTACGGATATTATGATCTCCCATTTTCAGTAGAGAAAGAAGGAATTTCGATTTCCGTGGAAAATGTTGAAGAAGGGTGGGTATATAAAAGGACACTTGGAACAGAAGAGGTCGAAAAAGTCATCTTTGGGGATGAGAAGCATATAATCATAAATCCAGTGGAACCTCTCAACACTCCTAAGGAAATTACTCCTAATCTGTTGATAGAGTTTGAGAAAACGCTGCTGCTTGCAGGGGGAGAAAAAAAACAGATATTTCTGACTTTCCCGATTGAAATAGGTATTTTTATCGCAGATAAAGGAAACAAAAGCCTTCAGCTTCTGGATGTGCTGACCCTTGTCAGGCAGAAATTCACTCTTTATGGTGAGGTTTCAAATGGAGTAGTTTGCAAGCACTGGAAAAGCCAGGTCTATTCAAATCCTCCTTCCCCAAATCCTCTTCAGGAAGGAATTATAGAGCTCAATCTTCGAAACACTTCTTCAGAATGGGCTTCGATCTCAAAGGCTGTTTTTAGTGCATATGGCATGAAACTTTACTATAATGGTGACGTTTTCATGAAGGCGCGCATGGATATTATCAACAGAACCACGGCTGAAACAGGTTTCGAATTGCAGCATATTAGTGGGGAGTTGAGAAACCAATCTGTGAAAAACCGTAAAAGCCGCAAAGAAGCTTTCGGAGTTTATAGTCTTCAGAAGCTTGGTTTTGTTCCCCTCAAGTTTTATATGGGGTGGGGATTTTGATTGCTGATTTCAATTTTCTTGACTTTGTCCTTTACGATACCACTATGGACGGTGAAATTTACAATGTTACCATAGGGGCTCTGCTAAAGTTTATTCTTATTCTGTCTTTTTCAACCCTCTTTGCCAGAATTCTTACACTTTACCTGCGCAGATCTCTCAAAGATAAGGTCAGTAAGGATGTAGGGGAGACTTTCCTCAAATTCCTTTATTATGGTTCACTTATTGTTGTTTTCATCTCTATCCTCCCTCTTATAGGACTTGATCCTTCAGGGCTCCTGCTGGCAGGAGGAATCACAGGTATTATCCTCGGTTTTGCGAGTCAGAATATCGTGGGAAACCTGGTTTCAGGCTTCTTTCTGATGGTCGAAAGGCCCATTAAAATAGGAGACCAGGTTCAAATCAATGATATCTCGGGCTATGTAACCGATATCCGCATAATCTCTACTCTTATACGGACTTATGATGGACTTCTTGTCCGCATTCCCAACCAGCAGGTCTTTACAACAAATATCACAAATATAGTGGGTCATCCGGTCAGAAGATTCGAGTGGACGATTGGAATCCGCTACAATGACGATGCCAACGCTGCAATCTGGATTATCAAAGACCTCATCGACAAAGAGCCTTTTGCTCTCCTTAGCCCTTCTCCCTCAGTTTTCGTAAACGACCTTGGAGAAAGTTCGGTAAAAATAGTTATCAGGATCTGGGCGCCTGTAAGCGAGTGGTTCGGCATGAAAACAAGACTCCTCTGGACCATCAAGCAAACCCTTGAAGAAAATGGTATAGAAATTGCCTTTCCGCAGCGCATTATTCAGCTGCAAAAAGTTCCGGAAAAACAGCAGATCGAAGAGAAGCCAACAAAGGAAAAAGAAATCGAGAGTGTATTAAATTATGGAGAAAGGGTTTTAACCTAGGGTTTTAACCTGAATGGGAAAATGTAAAAAGGTAAACATGAAGTTTCAAAAGGAAAGCATGAGATTCCAAAAGGAAAGCATGAGATTCCAAAAGGAAAGCGTGAAGTTTCAGAACATAGGTGAGGTTTTGCCAAAATTGGTAATAATGCTTTAAAATAAGAAAACTCGATTAAAAGGGCCTATTTTGCCAAAAAATTATTTTTAGAGCCTCTAAAATAATACTGCTAAATGCCTTTGAATACGGAATCCACTCTAAAAACTCAAATAATACTATATTTGTTTAAAAAATTAGCACTTAATGGAATTTATTCCAAAAATTTGCATAAAAAATAAATATATATAATGTTTTTAAAATTTAAATGAAGATTTTTCCTTAATTAAAGGATTATTAATCGCTTTAATCTCAATTACAGATATAAAATCACATTAAATTTATTTTAAGTTATTATTGACTAAATTTTCTGCGAAAAAAGCTATGATATTGAATATTATTGGAAATAAAGGAATTATGTAGAAAATGGCAAAACCTCAGGTTTTTAAATTTCCTTCTCCCTCTTTCTTCTCCCTCTTTCTTCTCCCTCTTTCTTCTCCCTCTTTCTTCTCCCTCTTTCTTCTCCCTCCTTCTTCCTCTTTCTTTTTCTATTTTTTGTTTTTGTTGTTTATATATTTCCTCAAGGACTTTCCTTATTTTTCATCTTCTATTTTCGTTATTTGTGATAGGTTTACTTGTGAAGCCTTTTATATGCAACTTTTCCTGGACAAGTATAAAAATATAAAAACACTTAATATATATAAAAACATAGTATGTTCAACTGTTCAGTCCAGAATTATAGTTAAAAATTGGCGTGTGATTTTTTGAAATGTACTGATATTTTGTGCTTAAGTCGATTATGAAGTTAATCTGCTTTCTATTTTCACAATAGTCAAGAAGCAAAATAAAACGGTTATGGGGATAAAATGCTAAAAAACATTATATTCTTCTCTTTTGCTGCAATATGCCTCCTGTTTGTGCAAGCGGCAGCAATTTCAGAAAACTCTACTTCTGTAGAAAATGTAGATATAACATCTAAAAGTAATGAATCAATAAAATACGAAAATAATGAATCAATTCCGTATGAAAATAATTCTTCAACTCTTTTTTCCCTTGCTCCTTTGAATCCCAGGTTTGGGAATTACCTGGAAAATAAAGAGCTAAACGAGGAGAGAAAACTCCTGAGCTCAGGTGAGCTTTCTGGAGAGGAGATTGAAAATTCAGTAGCTGGGTTTATTCCAGCTCCCGTAGACCTCTCCCATTTGAAAGGTGTTGAAGATCCGGAGGTCCTGAGTAATTTTCCTGCTTCTTACGACCTCCGAACTCTCGGGCGTGTAAGCCCTGTCCGGGACCAGATGGATGCAGGAAGCTGCTGGGCATTTGGGGCATATGCAGCCCTGGAATCTTATATTCTCGGAGCAGAAGGAAAAAACATGGACTTTTCCGAGAATAACATAAAAAACCTGCTTTCCGGGGAGTATCCTGAAAGTTTTGACTATGACGATGGCGGAAACGCTTTCATGACCACGGCTTACTTTGCCCGCTGGAGCGGCCCGGTAAGTGAAACTGATGATCCCTACGACTCTCACTCCGGGATTTCTCCGACAGACCTTCCTTCCTTAAAACGTATACAGGAAGTGTTCTTTATCCCGTCTAGAAACGGTTCCGAAGATAATGATCTGATCAAATGGGCCCTGATGAAGTACGGGGTGGTTGGCTCTGTGATTTACTATTCTCCCGATGCTTATGACGCTGCCAACTGCACTTATTATTACGCAGGCTCGAATAGTGAAAACCATATGATAGGTATAGTAGGCTGGGATGATTCTTTTGACCGAAACAAATTCACTCCTGCAGCTCCTGGAGACGGAGCGTTCATCGTCAAGAATTCCTGGGGTACCAGCTGGGGAGAAGAAGGTTTCTTCTATATTTCGTATTATGATACTGCTATCGGGAGCGGAAATGTTGTTCATACAGTCGAAGACTTAAATTCTTATTCCCATGTGTACCAGTGCGACCCCCTGGGCTGGATTGAAAATATCGGATCCTCAGGAAGCAACACAGCCTGGGCAGCTAATGTCTTTAAGGCCGAAGAAGCCGAGATCCTTGAGGCCGTGAGCTTCTATACCCCTGACTCCGACACAGAGTACGAAATCTACATCTACACTGATCCGGTTTCCGGCCCCATAAATCCTACAGGACCAGAAGCTTCTGCCAACGGGACGATTACCTTTGCAGGCTATCATACGGTTTCCCTGGAATCCAGAGTCCCACTTGAGCAAGGACATAACTTTTCAGTAGTTGTAAAATTTACTACCCCTGAATACTCCTATCCTGTGGCTGTTGAATTACCCTTGGAAGAGTACAGCAGCAAAGCAAGGGCAAACTCAGGGGAGAGTTTCTTCAGCCTGGATGGGGAGAGCTGGGTGGACACTGCTCTTGTTGTAGAAAACATGAATATCTGTGTTAAAGCCTTCACAAACAGAAGCAAAGCAGCAGCAGCTGCTTTCACGGCCAATGTGACATCTGGTCCTGCCCCTCTCACGGTTGGATTTGTTGACGCAAGCACTCTTTCCCCCACAACCTGGCACTGGAACTTCGGGGACGGAAACACTTCCACTGACCGTTTTCCGGTTCATACATATTCGGAAGCAGGGAAATATAATGTCACACTTCGTGTGGATAACGAATATGGAAACAGCATTATTGAAAAAAAGGAGTGGATCCGAGCAACTAAAGCTTCCTTGCTATATGTGGATGATGAGGGATCTGCTGACTTCACTTCAATTCAGGCCGCAGTTGATGCTTCTTCTCCGGGATCTACAGTCATTGTCCGCAATGGCACATATATTGAAAATGTGAATGTTAACAAGACCGTGACAATTGTCTCCGAATCAGGGCCTGAGTCCACGGAAGTAAGGGCTGCAAATCCAAAAGATTCAGTGTTCTACGTAACGGCAGATTCAGTTAATATTTCAGGTTTTTCCATAAGTGGAGGGTCTGAACTTCTGTCTCCTTCCTCCTATGGTACCGCCGGAATTTGGCTCTATGATGTTAGGGACTGCAATGTAAGCGGGAACGTGCTTTCGGACAATTTCTGTGGAATTTATTCGATTCTTTCAGGAAACTGTACCCTGAATGGGAACAGGGCCGAATCCAATCTTTATGGAATCTATATGTCTTCCTCGGAAGGGAATATCCTGAGAAATAACAGGATGGAAAACAACTCTTTCAATTTTGCAATTCGTAAGGCTTCGGCTGATCACGACATCGACGAAAGCAATACCGTTGACGGTAAGCCTGTTTACTATCTTGTAAACGAGAGAAACCTTATCCTTGATTCAAATTCGAAAGCTGGGACGGTATATTGTATTGACTGTCAGAATGTAACAGTCCGGGACCTGAATCTCTCCGGAAATTACTATGGACTTTATCTCTACAATACGGTAAATTCCCATATTGAGAACATCAGCACGTCCGAAAATTGTTACGGATTCTATATTCTGGATTCGTCCTTCCTGAATTTCATGGACAGCTACGCAGGTTCAAACTCCTACGGGCTTTATATCAAAGATTCGGAATGGAAATGTTTCTCCGGCAATAGAATGGATGGGAACGGGTACAACTTTGGAATTGAAGGAAATTGTACTTCACAAAAAGTGCCTGATATAGAGTCAAGTAACCTCCTTAGTGGAAAGCCCCTGTATCTCCTTTCAGGAGTCTCCGACTATATTCTGGACGCGGGGTCAGACGCGGGATCTGTTTGTTTACTTAACTGCCTGAACATAACAGTAAGGGATCTGATGTTCCAGAACGAACTTTACGGAGTCTACCTTTGCGGGACTGAAGAGGCAACACTTGAAAACAATATTTTTTCCAACAATTCTTACGGGGTATACCTTGAGGGTTCCGGAAATTGTAAGGTACAAGGAAATAAACTTTCGGGCAATTCATGCGGAATTCTCCTGATGACCTCTTCAGGAAATACCCTGGAAAATAACACCCTGTCCGAAAATTCTGGATATGGCATCCATCTTTCCGAGTCCCGGGATAACACCATAAGCGGCAACAATGCCTCAGGGAGTGATGCCGGAATCCAGGCAGACTACTCCGATGGCAACACTTTTGCGGAAAACATTGTTTTTGATAATACTCTCGGGTTCTGTCTGTTTGATACGGACTACAACATCCTGACAGCAAACACCGCAAATACAAACTGTAAAAGCGGATTTCACCTGACCATAAGCCAGCACAACATCCTCTCAGGAAACACCGCTTCGGAAAATACCCGCGGTATTGATCTTGAGGGCTGGATCGGAGAAGTTTTAACTACGGATAATGTTCTGTTTTCCAACACAATTTCAAATAACTCTGAATATGGGATCTGGCTTACTGCAGCTGCAAATAACACCATCTATGGCAATTCGTTCAACAACACAAAAAACGTTATGGACAAAGGACACAATACCTGGAATACGACCGCAGGAAACTACTGGAGCGATTATGCGGGCTCTGACGCTGACTGTAATGGGATAGGAGATACTCCTTATGTTATCAATTCCATAACCGGAAGTAAGGATTGCCTCCCTGTCTACAAAAAAACCGAAGTTTTCGAAGAAAGCGATCAGACTGATAATAATCAGGCTGAAAAAGGACAGAGTAGCGGGAGCCGATCAGCCTTCTTTGGAGGTGTTTCGGGAGTTTCTTCTGTCAACATCCTGACAGCGAGCGTTTCCAGGCAGCAGGTAATCGCAGGCCAGCAGGCGGAGTTTACCTTCAGCGAGCCCGGATGCAGTGTTACGGGCATCAGCTTTGTTTCAGGGACCAGCGCAGGAACCGTGACCGGGAAAGTTGAGATCCTGAACGGCCTGCCAAAAGCGGTTCTCGAAGCTCCGGAAGGCGAGGTCTACCAGTATATGAATATAGTAATCGGAAGCCAGGTCTTCGGGGAATCAGGCACGTTTGAGGGGGCCGTGATTGACTTTAAGGTTCCACGCGCCTGGGTGGAAGAAAACAATATCAATGAAGCAAATATCGTTCTGAATCGTTTCCATGACAATGCCTGGGTCCAACTTTCTACTGAAAAAATTGGAGAAGACGACGAATTCCTCTACTTCAGGGCCGAAACCCAGGGCTTTTCCTGCTATTCAATTACAGGGGAAAAGAAAAGTGCTGTTACAATAAAGCCGGCAGAAACTTCCGGGTCTGGAGAAGAGGCACAAAAAGTAATGGATGACGAAGTTCCAGAAACTTCCGGGCCTGAAGAAGGAAAGAAAAGTCCGGGCTTTGGGCCTGTCTTTACAGCAGCAGGAACTCTTTCCGCATTGTGCCTGTTGAAAAAGAGGTCAGGAGGATAAAAAAGCTGAACCGTTGATACGGTGAGGGAAAAAATCTTTTCCCTTTAACTTTCTTTTTTTGATTCCATTTTTCACCCTCCCGCAACCGGAAGAACTAGGACAATCACGTCCTCATCTTTAATTCGGTATCGAGCCCTTCGAGAAAGTCGGTGTTCCTTCCGTTAACCAGAAACCTTACTTTTGGAATCTTGCCTGCGGTTGTGCCGGTTGTTGCTTCTTTGAATTCTATCCCGTAGTGAGCTTGAAGGGTCTGCAGGGCAAGATCCAGCGGTGTCGCCTTGAAGGATATTAAACTCGACTTCGGGCTCTCCGTGATTTCGCAGATCGTAGCAAGGAACTTTACATTGATTTTCAAGTCTATCTCTCCGGAAGAAGGAATGAAATGACATGAAATGAGGTTTTGCCAAAATTGATAAAAATACTTTAAAAGCGAAAAAATAGATTACAAATGATTATTTTGCCAAAAAATTACATCTAAAGCCTTTAAAAAATTACTGCTAAATGCCTTCAAATACGGAAT
>Ga0209639_1000836_pt1 | contig 37394 bp, 30 predicted proteins | sample EPASupsiteHSE605_FD_187268 | JGI IMG/M metagenome (GOLD analysis project Ga0209639, IMG submission 187268) | Bioremediated contaminated groundwater from EPA Superfund site, New Mexico - Sample HSE6-05 (SPAdes) (version 2) | ecosystem: Environmental > Aquatic > Deep subsurface > Groundwater >... | reverse complement strand
CCAATGAGAGCAGTAAGGTAGGGGAATTAGACCAACCTTCGGTATATGATAATCAGGTTGAGTCTGGGATGGAATCCTCCTCCGAAATTACTGCGGCATATGAACCCGGCGAAAACCATCTGAAAGAGAGCATCATTGGGGAATCAAACCAAACACCTATACACGATGAACTGCTAGCATTGGATTTGGAATTAGAGGTGAATTCTGATTACGAAGTTACCGCAGAATTTGAACCGGGCAAGAACGAACTTAAGAATAATATTATCAGGGAATTAGACCAAACACTTATGGACGACAAACTGCTGGCATTGGAGGTGGAATTGGAGATGGAATCGGGTTACGAAGCTACTGTAATATTCGAACCTTGTGGGGATGAACCTGGATTGGAGGTGGAATTGGAGTTGGATATGGATATTCAAAATCGCATTCAAGCCCTTGAAGAACGGATTTTACGACTCGAAAGTGAGATTCAAAGGTTGGAGGAAATAAATCAGAACTCTAAAGACCGGGGTATTATTCGTCTAGACGGCAGTATGGTAACTTCCGCATGTGGTTGTAGTGTGTGCTCAGTAGAATAATACCTGCAACTATTATTTTAGTTGTATATTAGTACTGTATGAAGACACATTTTCTCATTATTTCCATATAATAATTTGAGGCAATAAAAAAGGAGGTGAAACTTAAATGGCAATTGTTCAAATATGCGCGGAACAAGTAAGCAGTGTTGCCCAGACATATGCAGCAACGGTTACCTGTGGCAATCCCCAATATACACCTGTTGGTGCCGGTGATCATTGCAATATGGTTGTTTATAACGTAGCGCTTAACACTGGTACCAGTCCTATGACTCTTTCCTTTTCTTTTGATACCGAATTAAAGTATCTATTCCTCAACCATGGAGTAACCTTTGCCGATTATTGTGTGGTAACCGCTCAATCAGGGTCAGTGACCTTGCCCAGCTCAGGTTTCGGCTTATGTGATTGCGGGATTACTCCTACTTACCAGGTAGCCTATACTTGTAATACCGGATCAATTACTACCACATCCACTATGGTTCAGAGTCCAGTCAATCTGGCTTTCACAGTATCGAACCTGTGCACACCTACTGTATTCTGTGTTTCTACAGTAGCGTGCCCGTAACAAAACTTTATAAAACCATAGGCTTAAAAGACGGCCCCCCATATATTGGGAGGCCCGTCTTTTTGTGGATAACATTTTTCTTCGCCCTGTATCCCCATTTTGTTAGAAGCTTGTTATCCTTAAACAAAACCGAATACACTGTAACCTTTTTTAATAGATAAACATATATAAATAATATAATGAAAATGGAGGTGAAAATATTGGCTATTGTCCAATTATGCGCTGAACAAGTAAGCACTGTCTCTCAGACATATGCGGCAACAGTTACCTGTTGTAATCCAGCGTACACACCAGTTGCTGCAGGTGATCATTGCAACATGGTTGTTTACAACGTAGCGCTTAACACTGGTACCAGCCCTATGACTCTGTCTTTTTCTTTTGATACCGAATTAAAGTATTTATTCCTCAACCATGGAGTAACCTTTGCCGATTATTGTGTGGTAAACGCTCAATCAGGGGCCGTGACCTTACCAGATTCTACTCTGGAGATTTGTAATTGTGGTCTGACTCCTACTTATCAGGTTTCCTATACCTGTAATGCCGGATCAATTACCACTACATCTACAATGGTTCAGACTCCCATCAATTTAGCTTTCACCGTATCGAACCTGTGTACACCAACAGTATTCTGTGTTGACTCAGTAGCGTGCCCGGAATAACCATTACGATTACAATCTTAAAGACGGGCCCCGAATAACCGGGGCCCGTTCTTCATTGCAGAATACTTGAATTTATAAATCAAAATAAGAAGCGATTTATATCATGTTTATAATTCGATCCAATACCATTTTTACTGATTCTTCAATTGTTAAAACATCGGTATCTATAATTAAATCAGGTTTTTCTGGTTCTTCATATGGTGAAGATATTCCTGTAAAATTCACAATTTCGCCCATCCTGGCTTTCTTATAAAGCCCTTTAGGGTCCCTTTTCTCGCAAGTATTAATATCTGCTTTTACGTACACTTCTATTAACCCGCATCGTCCTGCTTTTATTCTGGCAAAATCCCGCATTTCTTTGTAAGGTGAAATTGCTGAAACAAGTACTATAATTCCTGCGTCTTTAAACAAAGCTGCAACTTCTGCAAATCTCCTGACATTCTCATTTCTGTCCTCTTCTGAAAACCCAAGGTCAGAATTAAGGCCATATCTCAAATTGTCTCCATCCAACCAATATACTGCCTTTTTCCTTACAATCAATTCCTTTTCAACTTCAGCAGCTATTGTTGACTTGCCTGATCCTGACAGCCCTGTAAACCAAATAACAAGACCGTTCTGCTTTAAATTTCTGCATCTATCTGCATATGAAACTTTTCCTTTTTGAAAAACTAAATTATTTGTGTTCATAGCGGTCCTTGCTCCAACCCCCATCTATGCATGATTTTCGACTCTATTTGGGCAAAAATGAGTTTATCTACTGCCAGACCAAGTAGTATTATCACTGACATAACTGCCATGACCTGGCTTATATCAGCCACTTCCCTTCCCATCATGAGTATGTGTCCCAGTCCGACCGTTGCACAAAGCATCTCCCCCGCTATTAATGCTCTCCATGCAAATGACCAACCCTGTTTTAAACCGGAAGCAATAACCGGCAGGGCAGCAGGAATTATAACGTCTGTGTACATTCTGATGCCTTTGGCCCCCATTGTTCGAGCAGCCTTAATGTATAGTGGATTAACATTTTTCATTCCGGATTCAACGGCTATAATAACCGAAAATGTAGAACCAATCGCCGTAATAAATATTATGGAGCTTTCATTCAGACCATACCACAGGATTGCAAAAGGCAGCCAGCCTATACTGGGAAGTGTCTGGAATCCTAGAATTAATGGCCGGATATTTTCGCCAATATACTTAAACTTTACAATTATCAAACCAACTAACAAACCCACCAACAACGAAATACCATAACCTTGAGCTATCCTTTTAATGCTGGCCAGTATTGCAATTGAAAGACTATTATCTGTAATTAACCCGGTCAGGGTTCTTAGAACAGCAATTGGAGAGGCAAAGCTGTATGGTTTCCATATACATAATACTTCCACACAGAAATGGTAGCTAAGCTCCCAAACTATTATCAGGATTAAATAAAATGCTAATTTCCTTATAATTTCAACTGTTGTTTTATTCCATTGCGGCAATTGTCCTCATCTCTTCCTGCAGTTCTTTGATCATATTTGCCTTATAAAGTGAAAAATGTGAATCATTATGATGTCTGGGCCTTTCCCATTCAATATCGACAATGCATTTTATTCTTCCGGGCAGCGCTGTCATCACTACAACTCTGTCGGCCAGAAATACCGCCTCTTGAATATTATGAGTTACCAGAATTATAGTCTGCCCAGTTTTCATCCAAACGGTCTGCAATTCTAATTGCAAGTCTTCTCTGGTCTGATCATCAAGCGCTGTGAAAGGCTCATCCATAAGCAAAACTTCCGAATCAAGTGTTAAAGCCCTGGCAATTGCCACCCTTTGTTTCATACCCCCGGACAGCTCATGTATAAGAGAGTTTTGAAAATCTGACAGATGAACCATTTTTAAGTATTTCTCTGCTTTGTTTCGCCGTTCTTCTTTACCAACTCCTGCTATACGCATACCAAATTCAATATTTTCTATAACTCTGAGCCATGGAAACAGAGCCAATTCCTGAAATATAATGTTGATACCAGCAGCGGGTTCGCTTATTTCCTTTTCGTTTAATAACACCTTGCCATCTGTAGCTATTTCAAGTCCAGCGACAATGTTTAAAAGGGTCGTCTTCCCGCAGCCTGAGGGGCCTACAATACAGATGAATTCTCCTTTTTCAATATTTAGGCTTACTTGGTCCAGTACATCTATTCTTCCGGTTTTCGTTGTGAAAGCCTTACTCACTTTTTCTATTGACAATCCCAATATAAACACTCCTGACCCCAATACAAATACAGAATAAAGCTTACATGATTTTTTTGTCAATCAAGTTCATGATTACTTAGCTAAAGCTTCATCCAGAATCTGCAGTTTAAAAAGCTCGCTTATATCGGGTTTATCCTTGTAAATTCCCATATCATACGCCAGGTTAGAAAATTCCATCACTGCATCTTCTTCCGGATCATACCCGACAGTTATTCTGCCAAATGCTGCGTTCATAATATCTTTTGATAAAGCTTTTCCTGTAAGTTCAGATATTTCATCATTTACTATTGTCTTAGCCCTGTCTGGATTATTATTAATATAGTCGCTTATCTCTATATGAGTTTTGACAAACGTTTTAACTATATCAGGGTGCTGCTTGAGGAAATCCGTCCTTACCACTATTACTGTGGTAGGATATCTGCCGTCTCTAAGAATTTCATTATAATCCAGAACAATATTGGCATCTATTTCTTTAACGAGTATCGAACCCCATGGCTCGGGTACCAAAGCTGCATCTATATCACCCTTGTCCAGCAAAGTTTTAACGTCGGGATTCGCAACCTGCAATATTTCCACAGTCCCGCCCTTAGCAACGTCCTTTAGTCCGTTTTCTTTAAGCAAATACCTGAGGCAAAGATCCTGAGTATTGCCAAATTGCGGCACTGCCACTTTTTTGCCGTTCAACTCTTTAACGTCCCTTATTTCAAGATCCTTCCTTGATACCAGGATTGCTCCGGCCTGGGTTGCACCTGCTATTATACTAACGTCCCCCCCTGACTTTACATATCCGTTTAAAGCAGGAACAGGACCTATATAACCAATATCCACTTCATTGGCAAATAGAGCCTCAATCTCGGAAGGACCTGCGTTAAACATTTTCCATTCAATATTATAGTCATTACCGAGGGACTTTTGAAACCAACCTTCAGCTTTGCCTACCAGTGCTTGTGAATGAGTAATATTAGGGAAAAATGCGATTCTAATCACATTCCCCTCATCTTTATTATGTGAAGAACACCCAGCCAGCAAAACTGATAGCATAACTACCAATAAAATATTTACTATAAATTTTTTCATGATACCACCCTCTCTTATACTATATTGGTTTAAATAGTATGGTTTTTCTCTGGAGAAGTTTTTTAATCTCACCGAAGATAAAACTCATCTCCCATTTCCTATTTCTGGAGATAACATTTCGCCTGATTTTAACCTGCCTGTCGTTAAGTGCTTCGAGGATTATTCCTCCACCGGAAATCTCATAATTATCTACTATTACAAATCTGCCGGTCTGGACAATATCCTGGATAGTATCAAATGCAAACTCCCTATTTGTTTTTAAAATACATTCCGCTACATCATATTTATCTATTCTATCTTTAGGAATGTATTTAATTTCAGATGTATCCATTACCTTAACTATACTTTCGAGCGTTACACCAACTCTTGCCGTTCCCACTTTCATGGAATATGGCCTTTCCCTTTGCATGGCTTCTCTTCCCAGCCAGAAAATGTTGGCCCTTATTTTTGTCGTTACCTGGGGTGCAGCCTCATTTGCGAGAGATGCGATTTCTCCCCTTTTAATATATATTTGCTCCTCTAAAGTAAATCCTGTTGCAAATCCTGCCGTAACTATCGATTTATTCTCACTGTTGAATGCTTCTATAGATTTTATCGTACTCTTCTTACCTGACGGATAAAAGATAACCTTATCGCCGGTTGATATCCTTCCACTTTCAATGGTTCCTGCTATGATTCTCCTTGTATCCCCACCCCCGGTAAATTTATACACCCCCTGAACTGGCATTCTTAAAGGTTTATGTTCAGGTAAAATGTCGGCTTTAAACATTTCAAGAGCTTCAAGAACTGTGGGACCTTTATACCAAACGGATTTTTCGGAAATGTACGTGATGTTTACTCCTTCAGTCGCGCTGATAGGAATAAAATATTGAGGGGTCAAATTGATCCTGTTTAAAAACTCTGTATACCGCTTGACTATATCTTCATACAGATCTTTTCGATAGCCAATTAGATCCATTTTATTTATTAGAATGCATATCTGTTTGATTCCCAGCATTGACAACAAAAATGCGTGCCGCTTTGAATTCTCCTGTACTCCTTCATACGCATCTATCACCAATAGGGCCGCTTCAGCTCTTGATGCACCTGTAACCATGCTCTTAACAAATTCTACATGCCCGGGAGTATCAATAATTGTATATCTTCTTGTTTTCGTTCTAAAAAAACATCTTGCAGAATCTATAGTTATTCCCTGCTCCTGTTCATCTTTCAATGCATCGAGCAGGAATGCATATTCAAAAGGTTTGGAGTTTCTTCTGCACTTTTCTCTAACCTGATCAAGCCTGCCCCGGGGAAGTGAACCTGTGTCTGCAAGAAGTCTTCCGATAACAGTGCTTTTCCCATGGTCTACATGCCCTACAACAACTATATTCATGCTTTCATTTGGTGCGGATTGGTTATCATTCACATATATCCCCCTCGTCTCAAATCCTCGAGGCCCCCACCATCCTCAATATCCTGTGCTCTTCCCGAGCGCTCAGCTATATTAGAGAATTTTCCGCTTTCAAGTTCCTCAATAATATCGTCAATACTGCTTGCCGTAGATTCAACTGGGTTTGTACACGGTGCACACCCTAAAGAACGGTATCTTCGCCCGTTTCCCCGGTCAAAATACAAGGATACTACAGGTATACTCTCGCGTTTTATATATTTCCAAATATCTAACTCCGTCCAATCAAGAAGCGGGTGAATCCTTACATGGGTACCTGGAGCAAAATCCGTTTTAAACTGGTTCCAGAATTCCGGTGGCTGCTCTCCTATCTCCCATCCACTATTAACATCCCTGGGTGAGAAATATCTTTCTTTTGACCGGCTTCCCTCTTCATCTGCCCTTATCCCTACTATCACTCCAGTATACGCGTCAGTATTACTATCCATCTCATATTTCCCGGTCTTGTGATTCAACCTGTACCTTGGCCAGCTGCCGTTGAGTATATTTTTCAATGCATCAGTCTTCAAATACTTGCAGCACTCAAGCCTGGTGGCATTTCCAGCGGGGAAAGTTCCCTCTGATTCAAGTGCCTCCCTGTTTTCACCATATATCATATCCAAATCCCACTCCAAAGCCAGCCTATCCCTGTAAGCAATCATTTCAGGAATTTTGAAATGTGTATCGATATGCACCAGGGGAAAGGGTACATGCCCGAAGAAAGCCTTTCTTGTAAGCCATAACATAGCTGTGCTGTCTTTCCCTATTGACCACAGCATGCACAGGTTTCTGAATTCGCTGTAAGCTTCTCTTAGAATATGAATACTTTTGTTTTCCAGTGCTTCCATTTGGTCCACCAAAACTCACTCCAGTTATTTAGAATGTTATTTATAATGAATTTAACTGTTCATCTAACAGTTGATTAGCAAATTGATAAAGGGCCATATCTTTTTCATTTTTACTTTTAATAATTTCAATAATTTCATCAGGTACTTCTTCCAAGGAGGGTCTATTTGGTACTACATTTTTTTTCCTAAAATTTTTAATTTCCCAACCTAGTTTGTTTTGCAATACTTTTAAGGATTCATCATATCGCTCCGTAATACCAACGACAGAAAAATAATTTACTAAATTATTTTTGGCCGTTTCCAAATCTTCCTCAGTTTTTCCGGATAGCATGCGAGTTAGTAAATTAACTGTAGAACCAGGCCAGGCACCCGGATCATTATTTAAATTCCAGTGTGTATCGGTTATATAATCGTTAAGGGTCATGTTATTAAACATATTTCTTAAATTCATATCAGGAATGAGTTCACGATTAAAATAATAACTAGAGATTAACCGTTCAATAGGGTTTCTTAAAAACGTTACGTAAGTATAAGTTGTTTGAGGCAGCTTCTTGTGAACACCGAAAAACATATGTCCATATATTATTTCTATTCTCTTTTGTTCTTCTACTGAAAGGTCACTTAGATTGCAATAGAAACCATCCAAACCAGATGTTGTCCAACTACAAATACTAGAATGATACTGTTTTTGATTACGAATTATATAGGAGAATGTAGTTCCGCCACACCTTGGCAAGTGAAGAAAAATAATAGCTCTGTCAGTTTCGTGTTCTCTATTTATAAAACAACCCGCCCCCATAAATAGTCCTCCTCTAACCTGGATTCATTAACATACTATTAATTTATGAGATTGGACCTATTTTGGTGCTTGTTATGAAAGATTATTGTATGTGAATTCTTCTATTGTTAGATATCTCTTTATATGTTAATTAATGTTTATAGCACTACAATTGGCATGTTCTCATATATTAATATTGAAACTAAATAACACCAAGAAGGAGTTGAACCATGAATCCCAAAGTATTATTTAAAAGCCAGACTAAAAGTCCGATGCTTAGTATCATATTATTAGACTGGTCATGCCGAGAAAGTTTTCATGCCCTGAAATACTTAAATAAACAAAGCGTTCTCAGGGACCAATATGAAATTCTTTTGGTTGAATATTATAACCGGGTTGCTCCACACATTAAGGAAGGATTGAAAGAATGTTCATCGAATAATGAGCCGCCCCTGGTTGACCAGTGGATTGTTATGGGTATGCCTGAGAATATCTATTATCATAAGCATCTTATGTATAATGTTGGTATATTGGCAAGCAGGGGTAAAATCATTTGCATATGTGATTCAGATGCAATTTTCCCACCAAACTTTGTGGAAACCGTCCTGCAAGTATTTTCTACTAACAGGGATATTGTTTTGCACTTTGATGAAATATGTAATGATTCCCGAAGGTTTTATCCATTCAACTACCCCTCCATTGAGGAAATCATAGGTGAAGGCTGTGTTAACTATGTGAATGGTAAATCCAAAGGGCTATTGACTCAGGAGGACATTATACATCAGCGTAATTACGGGGCCTGCATGTGTGCATTGCGAAAAGATATTATTGAAATAGGAGGAGCTGATGAGCATATAGATTATCTGGGACATATTTGTGGTCCCTATGATTTGACTTTCCGATTAATAAATGCTGGAAAAAGAGAAATATGGCACGAGGATGTGTATATCTATCATGTATGGCATCCGGGAAATACGGGGAAAGGTAACTATCTAGGTCCCCATGATGGTATGAACATGTCTACTCCAGCTCTAAAATCTAGGGAAACGGGACGCATTATGCCTCTTGATGAAAACCCAGCTATAAAAGTCGCCAGACAAGGTTTATTGGCCAATGCTATCAGGCAGGAGAAAATCAAAAACTGGATGATAAAATGAAGGTAAGCGTTATTCTATTGGATTGGAGTGTACGGGAATCATTCCATTCGATTAATTATTTAAATGATCAGAGTGCAGTCAGGTCAGATTATGAACTGATATGGGTTGAATACTTTGACCATAAGGTACCGGTACTGGAGGAGTACTCCCAAACAGGATATCTGGACAAATACTTGATATTGGGCAATAAGCCCGGAGATTATAATAAGCATGAAGCGTGGAACGTTGGAGTTTTGGAAGCATCCGGAGATATCGTCGTTCTCTGTGATAGTGATGTTATTTTCAGGAGAAGCTTTATCAGGAATATTATTGACTTCTTTGCATCTCATAATAATTCATTTTTGTTGATTGACGAAATCCGCAGTGAAAATAGAGTGTTCTGGCCTTTCTCTTATCCCATATGGGAAGAGGTATTGGCTGCGCCAGGTGTGGTCAACTGGAATGAGAAACACGGAGTAACCAACGGACTGATACCGACATATAAAGATTTTCCGCTTTGGGAGAAAATGTTTTTCAGAAACTACGGAGCTTGTTTATGCATTAAAAAATCAGACTATATTAAATATGGCGGACTGGATGAACATGATTCGTATGTAGGCTATATTTGCGGTCCATATGATTTAGTCGTAAGAATGGTCAACGGCGGAATGCAGGAAAACTGGCATCTTGAGGAGTTTTTGCTGCATACCTATCATCCCTGGGTAAACCCAGGCATTGACAGGATGGGGCCTCATTTCCGGAACAACTCAACTACGAGTTTTAAACATTTGTTTGATGGAAATATAATGCCCTATCGTGAAAATAAGAAGCTCCGTACTATCCGCAAGAAAATATTTGCAGAACGGCTTCGGGAAGGTTACCCAAAGTTTTCGGTAATAGTCCCGAAGCCGTTCACGCGTTTAATCCAACAACTTTATGACTCGGTTAAAGAGGCGACCAAGTTACCTTTCGAAGTCATTTTTGTTGGGAAAGAAGATTATCAAGCTGACGAAGAACATATGATTTATCTAAAATCTTATGGTTCATTGTATACCTCGATAATTGAAGGCTTCCGAAAAGCAAAGGGTGAAATTATTGTAGTTGTACCGTGTGAAGCTATTTTCAGACATAACGCTCTGGATAAATTATTGGATCTACAAAAAAAGCTTACATATCCCATAGTTTATTTAAATGCCCTTGAAACCTTTACCCAAGGGTTTATATGGCAATATAGTTCCAACAAATTCACCTATGCTGAGCAAGTATGTATGATGACAGCGTTTGACAGGAACCTGCTATCAGAAGATCTAACCGAGTTTGAATTAAGAAAAATCTTTTGTGAAGGGAAGAAGATAAGTTCATTTTTTGAAACTCCGGTTCATATAGAAATCTGGCATGATGACGTGCACATATACGATGAATATTTACAACTATTATTAACCAAAATGTTAGGAATGCAATTTGCTATATTATATGGCGAGTCAAATAAAGACGCTGAAGAAATAGCGTCTTTATTTGACCAGATCTATGCCGTGGAAAAGAATCTTCCCGGAAGTTTCTTGAAATATTGTTTTCTTAAACGATATGGTTTAAGAGAATATTTTAATTTCATCAATCTCTTCCAGCAGTTCAACCGGATTGATTTGACGATCAGAGGGTTAGAATTGTTAACAGATAGTACTTATGTATTAACGACAAATATAAATGAGAACATTAAGGAAGTTATTTGGTCAAATAGACTGATTTATACTGATACAATAAGTATTATCGGCTCCGCACATTTTAGTCTTGCCATCTATGAACTAAACAATGGAAATAGACAAAGAGCGATAGTAAACTTGAAATCATGTTTGGATTTTATCCCTCGCCACGAAGGAGCCAAAAGTATCCTTGCAAAAATCCTCTAAATTATTCAGTAAGACAGGAGGAGGCATAAGTACCCGCCTCCTGAATATTTCCTATGCATTGACAAAGTGATTATTTTTTATAACACGGTATCCCTTGATCAATTCGGAAATACCGTCCTGGAGAGACACTTGAGCCTTGAAACCGGTTCTTTCCAACTTCTCATTACTTACAATATAATTCCTTTGGTCCGGATCTTCCCCTACTTCTGCCTCAACGAAGTAGAAACTAGGGATCTGTTTTTTAATTTCCTCACATAATTCCCACTTGCTCAAATTAGCTGAGCTTAAGCCGACATTGTACATTTGTCCCTGGAGCTTGCCAAAATTATTTATGCAGTGAATAAATGCTCTGGCCACATCCTGGACATGAACATAATTTCTTTGGAAATGCGCTTCAAAAAGCACGAGAAAACCATCGTTGACTGCACGGTAGGTGAAGTCATTAACCAGCAGGTCCAGACGCATGCGTGGACTGATACCAAATGCCGTTGCCAGGCGAAGGGTTATGGAGTTGCCTGAATCTAGCACAACCTTTTCGGCTTCCACTTTGACTCTCCCATAAAGAGAGATGGGATTCAGCGGGGTTTCCTCTGTGCATAAAATTCCACTTTCGCCAATTCCGTAACCGGAATTTGTGGTAGGAAATATGATAATTTGATCTTTACTGCACAAGCCGACCAACATTTTAATGGCTTCTAGATTGACAGACTTTGCTGCCGTCTCGTCTTTGTCACAAGCCTGATAACCGGTTATACAAGCTAATGGCATAATGCCGTCTGCCTTTTTTAGCAAATCTGAAACAATCCCATGATCCCGCGCATCCCCTCTTACTATTGAAAGTTTATTGTTATAGCAACAGTCGAGAAGGGATGTTTGGTTATACATGAAATTATCCAGCGCGGTCACTTCGTGACCTTCTTCCAATAATTTCGGTACCAGGATTGAGCCAATGTAGCCAGCGGCTCCGGTAACTAAAATCTTCATTAATTAATCCTCCCTATTAGACCAATTCCATTACAGCAGAAACTAAATCATTAATATCCGGATAAAATTCTTCCTCCAGTATATAACTGGCAGGAGTAGGAACATCCCTACAGGCAATTCTCTTTATTGGTTTCTTTAAGAAATCAAAACCCTTCTCCGAGACTATGGCAGCAATCTCGGCACTGATACCCCCTGTCTTCCAGCCGGTATCAGCAATAACCAATCGCCCTGTTTTTTGGAGTGAATTTAAAATTATTTCCTCATCCAAAGGTTTCAATGTCCTTAAATCAATAACTTCGGCACTAATCCCTGCACTTGCCAGCTTTTCTGCTGCCCGTAGAGCTTCCATAGTCATATATGATACTGCAACGATAGTTACATCGGCACCTTGCCTTCTTACAATACCCTTGCCCAGGGGAACGGAGTAAATTTCCTCCGGAACATATCCCGTCTGTTTAAATAACCAGCGATGTTCCAGTATGATTACGGGATTATTGTCCGCTATACTGGAAATAATCAACCCCTTGGCATCATATGGCGTAGAAGGCATAACAAGTTTTAATCCAGGTATATGCATGAATAAACCCTGCAACGCTTGTGAATGCTGGGCTGCCGATCCCCATCCCCGGGCAGTGACAGACCAAATCACAAGCGGTACCTGAGCAGTTCCTCCGAACATATAACTCCATTTGGAAGCATGGTTAACAATTTGGTCCATGGTAAGCAGTAAGAAGTCGGGACGGTTGTGACAATAGAAAGGCCTCATACCAGCCAGTGCCGAACCAATGGCTATTCCTGTCAAGGCATTCTCAGACAGCGGCGTATCAAAGACTCTGATACTGCCGTATTTTTTATGCAGGTTAAGAGTGGCCCCAAACACTCCTCCAGGGTCATCGACCCCCTGACCCATGATAAATACCCTCTCATCATGGGCTAGTGCTTGATCAAGAGCTTCCCTTATCGCCTCACTATAAGTGATTTTTCTTAAATCATCTGATATCTCCTGTACTTCGGATGGATAATCCTGATTTCCAGCTATAAATTTAGTCCAGGGCATAAACTACCCTCCTTTAACTGTAAAGATATTTATATAACTCATTCCTATCGGGAAGGGGACTAGTCCGGGCAAAATTGAATGCTACTTTAATTCTTTCATCAATGGCATTTTCAATTTCGTTCAATTTATGGTTATTTATAAGATTCTGTGCTCTCAATATACCCTCAAGGTTTTTAATAGGACATTTAGCGGCCCATTCATCCCATTCTTCCTGGGTTCTGTAACCTATCTCAACCCCTGTTTTTCGATCATGATGGTCGGTCAGACGGTAGGTTTTGCATTCAATAAAATATGGACCTCCGCCCTTGCGCGCATCATCAATCGCTTGGCTGGCAACCTTGTATACTGCGATGACATCGTTCCCGTCTATGCTGCAAGCAGGAATAGAAAAACCCTCCACCCGCTTGTATATATCTTGGCCAGGCTGTCGTCGGTTAATTGGTGAGCAAACGGAATACAAGTTGTTTTCACAGACATATATGACAGGCAGTTTCTTAAGAACTGCAAAATTTATGCTTTCATACAGTACTCCTTCTTCGGCTGCACCATCTCCGAAAAAGGCCACTGAAACACGGCTATCATTTCTGAATACCGAGGCAAGAGCAGCCCCGGTTGCAAGCGGTATGCCACCGGCTACAATGGAAGAGGAGCCCAGAAGTCCCACTGATGTATCCACCAGGTGCATTGATCCACCCCGTCCCCGGGAGCAACCTGTTTCTTTATTATAAAGCTCAGCGATCATGGTATTGAGATTACCCTTTTTAGCAATATAATGCCCATGTCCACGGTGATTGCTGAATACGTAATCATCGGCATTCAAGTTAGCACATATTCCTGCAGCGATTGCTTCTTGACCTATATATAGGTGAATCGGCGTTCTCATTTCGTCTTCAGGGTAATACTCGGCAATTTTTAATTGAACCTTCCTGATCTCCAACATCAAAGTATAAAGCTCGGTAAGGACTTGTGGCGGCATTGAAACTTTTTCATCCATAAAACATGCCCTCCTTTCCTATGTTCTCAGTTTGCCATAATTCAACTGAAGTGAATGATATGGCTTCCTCTGTTTTCAAACTTAAAAGGAATATTTAATAACCCTGGTAAAGCAACCTTAAGTTCATCCTGAAGTTCAGGATTAATGAAAAATAATATAAAGCCTCCTCCTCCTGCCCCAAGGATTTTCCCACCACTGGCGCCTGCCTTTAATGCCTGTTCATAAATATAATCGATATAAAGAGTAGACACCTTCTGGGTTAAACTGCGCTTAAGCATCCAGCTTTCATGAAGCAGCTTACCAAAATCATTCAGATCTATATTGCTGTTAAGGATCTTAATCCCTTCATCTACCATTTTGTACATCTCTGTCAATTCAAGCTTCTTATTGGGTATCTGCTTGATTTGTTCACCTGCAATCTGGGATGCCGTCCGCGAGATTCCTGTAAAAAACAACATTAAATGGCTTTGGAGAACCTGTAGTCTTTCCTTTTCTATCGTAATAGGTTTAACTTGGAAGCCCTCATCATTAAAATCAACCTTTTTGAATCCCCCGGTTGCCGACATAACCTGATCCTGAGATCCCACGTTTTCCTTGATTATTTTCTGTTCCACATAAATGGCATCCTGCGCAAGCTGGGTTTTACTTGGCATAATCCCCTTAAGTGCATATAGAGCATTAAGCAGCCCGACCGTGAATGAAGAACTTGATCCTAACCCCGATCGGGAAGGCAGATCACCGTTGTAGTGAATCTCTACACCTTGATTAATCTCCAGGTATTTCAATACTTCACGCACCGATGGGTGGCTAATTTCATCCAGGTCATTGACAAGCTCTATTTGGGAATAAACAATTCTGTATTTATGGTCAAAAAAGGGCGGTAGATATCTACAGCTGATATAACAATATTTATCAATAGTTGTTGCTAAAACCGCCCCTCCGTTATCCCTATACCATTCGGGATAATCGGTTCCTCCGCCAAAAAACGAGACCCTATAAGGAGTTCTGCTAATTATCATTTACTTCACCTTTCAAACTGTCTGTTTTTCCTGCAAAAGCAGTTTATTTATCCTTTTGAACTCTCATTTACCCAATACAGAAATTTGTGATAATCTGCCGGTATTCCTATATCCCAAAAATTTTTCACATGATCATAAGTGCCAATTTTCTGATTACACTTAAGCATCGCTATTAAAACATCCTGTTCAAATGAAACGAATTTATCTTCGGGTATATAATTAAACACTGCAGGTTCTAATATATATAATCCCGTATTAATTAAACCTTCCTGCACTTCCATACCTTTTTCGCAGAAACCGGTCACATACCCATCCCGGTCTATGATCACCTGTCCATATCTGGATGAATCCCTAACCTTGACTACTGACATTGTAGCAATTGCACCGCTGGACTTATGTCGGGCAATACATTGCTGAAGATCTAACTCCTGGTATGTGTCACCATTTATAACACAGAAAGTGCTATGTATATCATTCCGTAAGAGTCCTATTGCCCCACCTGTGCCAGCGGGTGCTTCTTCTATGCTGTAACTTATTTTCACTCCAAACCTGCTCCCGTCGCCGAAATGATTTATAATCTTATCCGCCATATGGCAGACACAGAATATGAAATCCGTTAACCCGTTATTTTTCATGACATCCAATACTATTTCTAAAAAATACCGGGTTCCTACGGGCGCCATAGGTTTGGGTAAATCTCTTAATAAAGGATACAATCGGGTTCCCAACCCGCCTGCCAGTATTATTGCTTTCATATTTCCTATTCCTTATCAAGTAACTTGGCTGCATACAGTCTCCGCGGTTTATATTTTGTCATCTCAACGATATGGCTGTAGGTTTCTAAGCCGAATTTATTTTTGATAAAGCCAAGGTATTTTGGGTTGGTAAAGTATTTATTCCAAGCCTCATCTCGAAATGCAAGCACCTCACCAGCTGTTAAGTAATTAGTTCTTAAAGGAATTGTTTCATGAGAATACTGGGAATAACCCAGCCAGGTAGCAGGTAGCTCCCAGTTGTTCTCTAATGCAAACTGATATAGAGCAGAACCTGGGTAAGCCATTGCACTGTAGAAATTGGCCATTTCGCAGTTAAGTTCAACTGCTAAGTTTAGAGTTTCCTGCATTGTCTCGTAGTTGTCGTCAGGCAATCCAAAGATATAATTTCCGACTATATTTATCCCTGCATTTTTGATTTCCTTAACCGTTTCCCTGATATCACACTGGTTGAATCTTCCTTTTGATACCCCGTCACGGACATACTTGCTTCCGGATTCTATACCAATGGCCAACCAGTTAATCCCTGCCGCTTTAAGAGCCTCAAGGTGTCTGGGTTTTACCGAGTCAATCCTGGAATAGGCCCAAATATTGAAACCAAAATTCCTTTCCTTAAGCAATTTACATAATTTAAGAAAATGTTTTTCATTCAGCACAAACATTTCATCTGCTATTTTGATATTCTTAACATTGTAATTTAAAGCAAGCAGTTCAAATTGTTTTATGATAAATTCCGGCTCCCAATATCTGATGCCAGGCCTGCCAAACGGTGCGTTTATGCAGCAAAACGAGCATTTGAACGGACACCCCAGACTTGTATAGAGAGAAGCATACGGCTGGCGTTCCTTTATGTTGCCAAAGCAGTGCCAGTTATGAGCCCGGTAGGTTGACATAGGTAATAGATCAAAAGCCATTCCTGGAAGTTCTTCAGCCAGCTTTTCTTGTGCGATAAGGGGTGCAGGTCCGCTAAACACAGGTTTCCCTTCATTCCTATACCACAAGCCTGGAACTTTGGTAAATTCGTTTTGATCTTTTAGGTTCGTCTCTAATAGTGCCGAAATAGTGTAAGGCCCTTCACCCTGACAGACAAAGTCAGCTTTTTCCTCCCAAAGTGTTCTCTCCGGCAAGGCAGACATGTGTCCTCCTAACAGAAGAACCGTATATTCCGGGTAATTTTCCTTGATACGACTGCAGAGTTTGCCGGCGGCATACATGGTTTGAGTTGATGCGGAGGGATGCTGACCATAAACTACAATTACAACCAGTCTAGGATCATAATCTGGGAGCTTCAATGCAGTCAGATTAGTGCTCAACTGTTCTCCCTCTGCATCCAATAAAGCGACCGAATAACCCTTTTGACGTAAAGAGTTGGCTATAAGTGCAGCCCAAACTGGTGGTTCAACAGCAGCGATTTCACTGCTCAACTCTTGATACACTTCATCTCTAGCATTAGGATTGATAATAAGAACATCCAATTTTTTCATATTGCCTTCTCCTGCCTTCAATCAGTTTATAGGCCTCGAATAAATTTTCTGCTATAAGCGTTTCTTTTTTAATGTTATTTATCTCGCCCAGGCCATAGCCAGTAGTTACCAGGATTGTGTTTACTCCAGCTCCATATCCGGCATATACATCACTGGCTTTATCACCGATCATAAATGATTTTTTCAAATTAATATTATGCTCTGCTTGCGCCTTAAACAAAAGTCCGGATTTAGGTTTGCGGCAATCGCAATTTTTTACTTCGCCATAGCAAGGATGATGTGGACAATAATAATACCCATGAATTTGGGCTCCTGCTTCTTCCAGCAGCTTACTTACATAAGCATGAAGGCGATCTACATCATTACAGTTATATAATCCCCTGGCCACACCTGCCTGGTTCGTAACAACAATAACCAAATAACCAAGCCTGTTAAAGCCTTTAAGCGCTGCTAGCGATCCCTGTATCCATTCCCAGTCTTCGGGTTTATATAAATAGTTTTTTTCTACATTAATGGTTCCATCTCTGTCCAAAAAGACTGCCCTATTCATACTAAACTGTTCGTTCCTTCAATCACCTGCTTGGTTAAGCAGTTCACAGAGCCAAAGAATTTTCTTTTCCTCAAGTTCGGGATAATTTCCTATATAAAAACCATAAAAATGAATGTGTTCAACTTCGGTGTAATTCTTGTATTCATCTCTTGGTACAATACCTTCTAGGTAGGGCTGCCGCAGTTGGTTTCCTCCTCCAGTCGTTCCCCTTCTAAACTCAATACCGTTATTTATTAATGTATCCATAACGTCATTACAGAGCTTGTCATCGGCATTTTTTAATATCAGAACAAAGCCATAATTGACACTACCTTCAGTTTTATAATCTGTACGGTATTTATCCGGATCCAGATTAGCTAAAAAGTAATGAAAGTTCTTCTCTCTCTTGGCATTATTCTCATCCAGACGCTTTAGTTGGTTCCTGGCAATGACCGCATTTAATTCGGTACTTCTCACATTAAACGCTGGATAGGCAAACAAAAATTCAGGGTTCGTATCGGGATAGCTATCTTTATAAAAATCTCTAACCCTTTCCGAATCAACCTCCCTAACCAATCCATGGGAACGGAGCATGCGCAGCATATGGTATACTGTCTCATCATCAGTACAAATCATTCCACCTTCAATCGACGTCATATGATGAGCATAGTAAAAGGAGAAGTTGGACATTAACCCGAATGTGCCTAGTTTTCTACCCATGAATGATGCTCCATGGGATTCGCACACATCCTCGATGAGAGGAATATTTCTATCCCTTAGTTCGTCCAACAAAGGCTTGCTCAGAGCATTAAAACCTAGGACATGAGTTAAAAAAACCGCTCTTGTATCTGGAGATATTTTCTGCAAAACCTGTTGCTCATCCATGCCAAGCGTTTTGGGATTAATATCCACAAAGATTGGTTTAAAGCCATAGTTCAACGGTGAGGCGATATCGGAAACCCAGGTTAACGTAGGTACAATGATTTCCCCTGTACCGAAAAGGTGCTTTATGACAGCTATGCTGAGAAGATTGGCTGAGGCACCGGAATTTACAAATACGCTGTATTTTACCCCCAGCCACTCGGACCATTCCTTTTCGAATTCCCTAACATTTTGTGACTGGGTTAATATGTTGTCTTCCTTAAGAAACTCTATAAGTGCATTACGATCTTCAACAGTAATGTTATTTTTCATCAAAGGCCATTTAAACGCCATATATATCCTCCTACTTTGTAAATTATTTGAGCTAAGATATATTATGGCTATGCCTTTTGTTTTGTTACTTGATATTGAATATATACTCAAGTGACGTTCTTTATAATATTGGGGCCCCAAAATAGGATTAGAGTACACCAAAATAGTTGCAAAATCATAAGTTAATATTGGATTACACTAAACTTATACTAGGGTGCTCTCTTAAATTGTGATTTACATAGATAACTATAAAAAAGGAGCCTAGCGGATGGATTTAATAATTGAACAAGATTGTATTGAGTATTCACCTTACATTGATTTAAGTCCCCTAAATGATAAAACTATAATTATTACAGGTGCCAACGGGCTTATCGGTACCTATCTTATTTATTTTTTGCATTTAGCTAATCTCAAAAAGAAATTTAATATAAAAATTATTGGGGTTAGCAAGCACCATCCTAATGCAAGGTTAAGAGAAATATTTAAAGATCGATACAATTTCTATGCAATGGATTTAATAAATACCAGTTCTATAGAGTTGTTGGCAAAAGCAGACTACATAATCCATGGTGCGGGTTATGCTCAACCCAGTAAATTTTTAAATAACCCTCTCGAAAGCATGAGGTTAAATACAAATACAACTGATGCTTTGCTAGCTAAAGCAGTTAGGGATGAAGCTCACTTTCTTTACTTAAGTTCCTCAGAGATATATGGAAGTCCAGATTCAGACAATATTCCTACTTCGGAGGATTATGTGGGACACTGCTCTCCGATTGAACCGAGATCTTTTTATTCGGAATCTAAGAGAATGGGAGAAACGTTTTGTTATGCATATAAAGAGTCCCAAGCACTAGATGCAAAAATAGCTAGGATCTCGATAACATATGGACCTGGTGTCAATATAAACGATGAGAGAGTTATTGGGAATTTCTTAAAGATGGCATTAATTGATGGTGAGATTAGAATGCTTGATGAGGGAGAGCAAACTAGAACGTTTTGCTATGTAAGCGATTGTGCCTTAATGCTATTGAACATTCTTTTATATGGAAAAAAATTTGTCTATAACGTTGGGGGTAAAGGCGCCAAATCCATAAAGGAACTAGCCCAGGAGATTTGTTTGCTGACATCTTCCAAGCTTACCATACCCATTGAAACAAATAGTGATTTACGAGCTGCAACACACGTAGAACTAAATATTGACAGGATATGTAAAGAGTTGGAAATTAATCAATTTGTTAAGCTGAGAGACGGACTTAAGCGAACAATAGAGTGGAATCGGAAACTTATCAATCAAAAGCAAGAAGACATTTGACAAGGATATCAGTATATTTATCTATCAAACTCACAGATAGAATTATCAGATTAAGTTGGTGATTTAAGCAAGGAGCAGCTTAATCAGAACATTAGATCTCCATTGGTTAGACCAACATAAAACATTCATCCTTTGGAATTTTTTATATAACTCTGATAATTAAAATCTTGTTTTTTCGGGCCATGGTTTCCAAATTAGCTTCATCCTGCCCTCTTCCCAGGTTTTCAACCGGCTTACCGCAATAGAAACGTTGGAGTACCCATTTCCAATAAAGTAATCGCATTTCGTGGCCAGGTAAACGTCCTTAAGAACTTCAATTCCTTTACGTATCCTATCGGGAAATATCTGAAGGACAGGATAAAGACCATCGATGCACTTTCTATTGCATTCGGTATAGATGAGGATATCTCCGTATAGCTGCTTATATTGATCTATTACGGACTCACTTTCCGTAAATAAAAAAATGCGGGCAGAAGGATTATCTTTCAGATAGTCGTCTATTGCTTGAGGGTATTCTGCATTCATTTCGTCCAAATGAGGTACATCTCGATGTCTGTCACCGGAGCGGATATGCACCGCCAGGACAGGTCCTGCTTCCATATGATGGGTGTGGTAGAATTCTTCAATCTCATCAATGATATAGGGTTGTAATTTTATATATTTATTGATGATATACCGAAAAATTTCATCTCCCCAGAGACCATATACTGGATGACCTTCTTTGACCCACGGCAAGACCTCATATAGCAAACAATGATGAGCATGAATTATTACTACATTAGCATCACAGTTAATGAATTCGGCAATATCCATAGGGTCCCATACCCATTTAGTCAGGTCATCATGATAAATATTGAAAAATTTAAATGTTGAAGGATAATAAGTGTATTTATCGCTTACAAGATCACCCAGGGAGCAATCGGATACGGGTAAGAAATATTTTTCCCATGAGTTGAAATCTTCACCCACCGAATAATGGCTGTATTCCCCCCAGAAAACAACCGGGCGGCGATTGGTAATTTCTGCCAGGAGAAGTTTGCCAAAAACATTAGTCATATCTGACCAAAAACCTGACCTGGTTGATCCGATTAGTAAAAAACGATCATTTCTTGGAATTTCTTCTAAAATGCTCTCCTTATTCATAAATACCACCTCATTTTTGATTTCTATAAATTTTTGTGTATCCTTTACTCTTAAAATCCCCTACTATGACAGAAACTCTCATACTGTTTCCTATCACATATACTTAACTTTCCTCCTCCAACTTGAACTATTCCCTTTCCAATTCTGTTAAGAAAGTCATATTTCCCTATTAATGTAATATGTGATGCCAATTAGTTTGGTACCTTATAAAAACAAGAAACACATTCCTTTACTCATGGGCACAGCTTTAACTTGTACTGCTGATACACAAATGCCAGGTAACCCAGTTTTTATGTAACCTTACGCACATCAGTTGAATAATGTATCCAATAGAGGTGAATATAAAATGAAAAGAGCTTTAATCACAGGAATAACCGGTCAAGATGGTTCCTATCTAGCAGAATTTCTATTGGAAAAAGGTTATGAAGTACACGGTATTATTAGGAGATCAAGCAGCATCAATACAAAGAGAATAGACCATTTAATTGAAAACCCGGTGATATACAACAAGAGCTTATTTTTTTATTATGGAGATTTAACGGATTCCAGTAATTTAAGTAGAATAATTGATAAAACCTGTCCAGATGAAATATATAATCTAGCTGCCCAGAGCCACGTACAGGTTTCCTTTGAAGTTCCCGAATATTCTGCCGAAACGGATGCAATCGGTACATTAAGACTCCTGGATGCTATCAAAGAAAAGCATCTTAGGACAACTTTCTATCAGGCATCTACTTCAGAACTCTTTGGGGGGATACCGGGAACAGAACCTCAGAATGAAAACACACCTTTTCATCCAAGAAGCCCCTATGCCGCCGCAAAACTCTATGCATACTGGATAACGGTAAACTACCGAGAAGCATATAATATATTTGCATGCAATGGGATACTTTTTAACCATGAATCTCCCAGGCGCGGTGAAACTTTCGTTACAAGAAAGATAACAAGAGCCGCATGTAATATAGCAGCAGGCAAACAGGATAAATTAAGTCTGGGCAACCTTAATGCCAAAAGAGATTGGGGGTTTGCCGGAGATTACGTAGAATCCATGTGGATGATGCTGCAGCAGGAAAAACCTGACGATTATGTAATTGCCACCGGAGAAACAACAACTGTTCGACGATTTGTAGAACTAGCATTTAAAGAAGTTGGCATTGATATCCAGTGGAAAGGCAGTGGTCTTGAAGAAAAGGGATATGACATGTCTACAGGCAGAATAATTATAGATGTGAATCCGAAGTTTTTCAGACCCGCGGAAGTAGAATTGCTCCTTGGTGACCCCACAAAGGCGGAACGGCAGTTAGGCTGGCGGAGAAAAGTGGATTTGAAACATCTCATCAGGATGATGATGGTTGCGGACTTCAAAGATATTACAGGTCAAGATCTTGATTCATATAATCAAAAATCTACAAATAATTAATATTTTATTTTTGCTATTTTAAACATTGGTATTGAGATTGAACTTTGGAGGTGATGCCTATGCAAAGATATGCCGTTATTATGGCAGGTGGTGCAGGGCTGCGTTTGTGGCCGCTTTCAAGGCGAAACAAGCCCAAGCAGTTTTTAAATGCAGGTAGTGATAAATGTATGCTGGTTCAAACAGTTGAACGGATCACTGAAATCATTCCCGCCGACGGTTGTTATATTATCACCAATCAATTTTATGAAAACATGACCAGAGATGTACTAAAAGGGCTGGTACCTATTTCAAATATAATTTTGGAACCTTTAAGTCAAAATACTGCTGCCTGTATAACCTATGCAGTATTGCTGCTGAGGAAAAAGCATGAGAATGGAATCGTATGCTGCATACCGGCTGACGGCTATGTTAGCAACAGGAATGCTTATAATTCTGCATTAAGGACAGCCTGTGAAGCCGCGGAAATTAATAAAGAATTAGTAGTCATAGGAATCAAACCGACATACCCTGAAACAGGATATGGGTATATCAAAGCGGACATGAACAAATACCGGGATAAAGGCATAGTATTTCCCGTAATCCGGTTCCTGGAAAAACCAGATATCAACACAGCAAAAGAATTTGTCGCTTCAGGCGAATATCTATGGAATAGCGGTATATTCATTGCAAGTATGGATGTTATACTAAACAATATAGAAAACTACCTCCCGATACTCTTCGAAAAATTATCAGCGATTGTAGAGATTAAAGAAAACACAAATTCTACTTTAGCTTTGCAGCAGGCATACCGTGAGATACAGGCCATCTCTTTCGACCAGGGGGTTCTGGAGAAATGCCAGGATATTCTTATGGCATACGGTGATTTTGATTGGAACGATATTGGAAACCTGGATGCACTGGGTAAAACGATGGATACAGATTCTCAGGGCAATGCAGTCATAGGAGCCCATATCGGTATTGAAACAAGCAATTGCGTCATATATGGAAATAGCAGCCTTATAGCTACAGTTGGCCTACAAAATATGATAATAGTTAATACGGGAGATGTGCTTCTTATATGCCCAAAGGAAAAAGCCCAAGAAATAAAATATCTGACGGAAGTGCTGCAGCATAGCGGATATAAGAAGTATCTATAACTATATACTATAGCTGGATCAACAAAATCTGATGGAAATAAAGGCACAAACAAATGCGGCAGGGCTTTCTCCTGCCGCATTTTGCAGCTTATTTATTACGTTTTCCACTTTGCATCAAATGAATTATGTTACCTGCAGTCATTCTAATAGAATATTTCCATAAGAAGACCCTCAAGAACGCTGCCTTAATTCACTGCAACGCATTGTATATGGACAACAACGGTAGCAAACTATTACATAAGCAGCTTGATCCTTTCATTTTCCCATAATTTCAAGCGGCTAATCGCAATAGAGACTTGGGAATGCCCATTACCAATAAAGTGATCACATTTACAAGCTAGATAGGTGTCTTTAATAATATCAATTCCTTTACGCCTCCTATTGGGAAAGGATTTTATGCAAAGCTCAATATCATTGACTGTCTTTCTTTCACAATCGGTATATATAAGTATGTCTCCATACATTTGTTTATATTGTTCTAAAATCTCCTCATCGTCCGTAAGCAGAAAAATTCGGCTGGAAGGATTATCTTTCAGATAGGAGTCTATTTCCTGGGAGTATTGTGCGTTCAATTCGCACAAATGGGGCACCTCATTAATTTTTATACCAGAACGGATATGTACCGCCAGGATCGGCCCTGTTGCCATATGGATATGGTAGAATTCTTCAATTTCATCAACAATGTCCGGCTGCAACTTTATATATTTCTTGTGAATATATCTATAAACATCATCCTCACTAAGCCCATATGCGGGATGATCTTCTTTAATCCACGGCATATACTGAGACAAGGGATGCCAGAAATCGCTTACCAGTACATTTGTATCACAGTTTATAAAATTGATAAACTCTCTGTATAGAAACTGCCCGTTAGAATACCCTTTAGTCGGTTCACGTTGAAATATATTGAAGAATTTCCATGTAGGAGGATAATAAGTATACTTATCGCTTACAACATCACCGATAGAATAATCCGACACGCGGAAAAAGTACTGTTCAAATGAATTGTAATTCTCACCTACCGAGTAAAGACTATCCTCACCCCAGAAAACAATAGGATGACGATTGGTGATTTCAGCAAGGAGAAGCTTACTCTGAACATCATGCATATCTCCCCAGAAGCCTGCACTCCATGGTTTTATTAATAAAAAACGTTCATCTTTTGGAATTCTTTCTATAATTCCATTCTTATAAATAAAGACCACCTCATTTTCATTATTCTCTGCTTATTTAATTAAAAATAAAATTGTAATAGTATATGAACTAAATGGCTTCCCATTATCTGGCTTTATATAAACTTGTGTTATTTCCAACTTAGTTAATTATCTTTTACCAATTTTATTGGCATCTTCAAGTTGCTGAATGGCAATCCAATCATTCTGGTTTTCTTCTTCAATAGTTGGAGGACCTAGTTTCTCATCGATAAGTTTTTTGGCATCAATAATAGACTTCCCTACCACCGCTGTAGGTGCTATCCCATTGATATACACTTCTAAAGAAAAAGCACCGGCGGACCAAGGCCATCCGTAGTATAAGCCCTTGCAATATAGAATATTATATTGGCGGTATCCAAGCAGAATGAGGCGGAGATCATCCAATTTATTCTCTATTTGATTATTAGAATCGGACAACAAAGTATCCAATTGCCCTAAAAACCATTGTGATAGTTTCAAAACCAAATTAGGCGGCATAATATCTATTTTTTTCAACATTTCACCATAAACATAAGCAATATAATTTTTAATGATAGACTTATTATTTATTTCTTCATTAAATAAACACTCAATTGCGGTCCAATCCTTCAATTTCAAATATAGTACAAGCTGCAAACAGATTTCATCTGGTAGATTTTCAAATACTTGATGCAAATGTTCATCATTTTCGATTAACTCCAAATTACAGGTAGTAAAATATTCTTCGATAACTTGTATCCTTTGCCAATCAACAAGGGGAATACCTTCCATTAACTCATTAATCTTTCTAAAAAGTTGAGAAATTATTGGATCACAAATAGCAAAATTATCGGATGATTGTTCGAAGATGTTAATAGCAAATCCACCTAGCGAACAAGGCCAGGCGTAGAACTTTCGTAAGTTATAAAGTATATTTATTCCTTTATAATTTTCGAGAACAAGATCAAAATCTTTATTCAAACCTCCACTCAGATAAAACATTGCTATGATTGCAAGAAATAAATCTGAAGGATCAGGATTATGGCCGATTTCAAAAGAACTATTGGCTCCCATTATTTCATCAATGTTTGTCTCCTTTAAAGAAGGGGTCTGATCAAATAATTGTCTTATTAACCATTGTGATAAATTTTGTATAATATCCCTTGGCGCAAATGGCAAATAGATCATCATCTCCTTAAAAACGGCAAACAAATGATCTTTATTCATAGGGAAGTTGTCTTCGCTTTCTAATTCATTCCTTAGAGCTGACCAATCCTTCTTTCTCATAAACACAACCAGTCGGGTGCATTTTTCAGGGGGAATACCCGGATGTATATAATTAGTGCAAACATTGATATCCTTTTCATTGCTGCTTTTTGCCAAATGCCCATAGATTGGATGCCATCTTTGGAAAAAGGCATTGAAATCCCTTTCGGAATTGTTGGTCTGTGACTCAAGATCAATATTATCCAATTCGTTGTGATACTCAACCCAGGCATCAAGGCAAAGCTCCGCTTTCCCGCCATTATGCCAAACTCTCATGGCCAAATCCGGATCGCCATAATAGTGTTTATAATAAGGGTCGTAAAAACCGCCTACTTGTTCAACCAAATCCCTTCTTATGCAGGGAGTATAAGCATAATAAAAACCGTAAGTTGTATTTTCAGGTCCTGGTCCATATACACCATAGCATCTAGCTCCAGCCAGAAATATTTCATCATCATGGGGCTGCATAAACTCAATCAATTTTTTTAAGCAATCCAGTCCCAGGCGATGATCATCTGCAATCGCAAAAATGTATTTTCCGCTGGCATTTTCGTATCCATTAGTATAAGCCTGGTTGCACCCTTCTTTTTTCTCTTCTTTCATAAATTTTATCCGGTTATATCCCTTGCACCCGTCTAGTAGGTTACACATATCTAAGGGCGAAACAACCACAACTTCATAATTGACCCCTTCTGATGTTTCAGCAATACTTTCTATGCATTTGTGGGCCTTTTCAGGTCGGAGTGTAGGTAATATAACACTTATGTCAGGATCAGGTTTTTTGGTATATAAAGAAATGTCATAATCGTAGTTTGGAAATACAATTTTAGCCATCTCGCTCAAGTCTATTTTCCACTGTTTTATTTTTTCATTGTGGAGAATTATTTCGGTTAATTCAGAAAAAGGTATATTACAAACTTTTTGATCGGATGTCCGCAGTTCTCTTATTAATTCATTTTCTGATAATGGCCATATTCGTTTGGTCTCGATGGTTTCCAATGCAAGAGTTGACATATTTCTTCCGTCATGAGGCCCCACAAAGTTTTTATCTCCTGATTGACCTGGATGCCATACATGACACATCCACTCAGTTTGATGCCACTTTTCCTTTTTACCAGCATTAACCAACCTGAATGTTAAATCATATGGCCCGCAAATATGCCCTAGATAATCAATGTGTTCATCAGCTCCGCCGATGGCAATAATATCGTCCCTTTTAGCACAAAAGCAAGCACCATAATTTCTGTTGTGCAGAGTATCTAATGTATCCACGAGCCCAAAGGGTTTACCACTTACTAGGTTAACTGAACCTGCTTCAATTTCATCAATGGGAGGATAATTATATGGATGGTACTTTCGATCCATATTTCTCAATTGATCCATGTGTAGAACAATATCAGGTTCTTTAGAAAATTCCTCAATAATACTTTGAATAAAGGTTGGCTTGACAATACCGTCGGAATCACATATTACGATAATATCACCAGAGCTATATAACATTCCGATGTTATACATTAAATGTTTATGATAATAGTATTCTTTGGGCATATCCATTACGATCCATTTATCAATAATAGGCGGTTTGTTTAATTCATCGCATTCTTTAAGCCAATTTTTAATTTCGGGTGACTGCCTGTCATAGTACTCAATCCAAATCACCTCATATTGTTCTCTCGGCACTACCTGATTGTTTATATAATGAAGAAAATGAAAACTTTCACGACAAGACCAATCTAGTAGAATGATACTCAACAACGGTTTATTTACTGTTTTGTTTTCAAATAGCAATTTCATTTAGTAATTACCATCCTTTTTTAATTTCATATTTTATCTAATTGACATTAATACTAAATCAATTCATTGTGAATTAAGTGCAGGTAAAAGTTTATTCTCCGAAAAATTGAGCTTCGATCATTGCACACAAGGTGTGATATATTGGAATATGCAACTCTTGGATTCTGAAGGTTTGTGTTGCAGGAACCTCTATAATACAATCACAATATTTATTTATAATTCCGTTGGTTTCACCTGTTAGCCCTATTGTTGCTATATTTAAAGCTTTAGCTACCTTTACTGCATTGACCACATTTTCTGAATTTCCCGATGTACTAATACCTATCAGTACATCTCCTATCCTGGCATAACCATAAACCTGCTGGGCATAAACCATATCAGCAGTAACATCATTGATGAACGCGGTACATAATGCGGTTTGACTTACCAGAGATATGGCTGGTAGGGATCCTTGAAGATTATCACAAAAGTATATCCATTCTTCTGGAAAAGCCGTCTTTAACCTTTCAATTTCAACACTGCCAATCTTACGTTTAAGCAGAAAGCCCTTCATCAGTTCACTCACAATATGTTCACAATCAGCTGCACTCCCGCCATTACCGCAGATGAGCACTTTGCCTCCCTCAGCATAGCATCGGTGGAGTAGTAAAAACGCTTCAATAATATTATCTCTGCATTTTTCAAGTAATGGGTAATTTACCATTGTATGCTCTAATATGTTTCTTACACTTTGTTTCATTTTATAATTCTCCTAGATAAACATGAATTTAAAACATAATATGTATAAATGAAGCGAAATGTTTATGATAAGGTGATAATTTGAGTAATCCAGACCAAAATGAGCCGCTGCGGCTCCGCCACACCGGTATATGCAATGATTTGAAGCTCACACGTTTGAGAAATATAAAAAGACCACGTTGCTCCGCCATTTTTATCAACTCCTCTTTTGGTAATAAATACAATTCACACTACAACCTACCTTATTTTATTCACCCAGTTTTTTTGTGTGCTACTTTTGTAAATAGGGGAGTGCACAATAATCTTTTAACAAAGAAAAACCCCTCTCCGGTACTTCTACGGTACCAAATTGGGGTTTACACAATATGTTTTATAGTCTCAAGCAATCCTTTATCACCCTAAACGGTACATGCAATACTTCTTTTCTTCATTCATTTACTTCTGAAGCATATTCCTTTCTATAGAATTCATAGGTCAGCTTCAATCCATCCTCGAGATAAACCTTATATTTCCATCCAGTCTTTTCAAACCTTGAAACATCAAGAACTCTTATGGGAGCCCCATCAGGTTTATTGGTATCATATACCAACTCTCCAGTATACCCTGTCACTTTTTTAATTATTTCAGCAAGCTCTCTTATGCAGGTTCCCTGTCCTGTACCGATATTAATATATTCACTACTATCGTAGGTCTCCATGAGGAACACACAGGCATCTGCCATGTCATCCACGAACATAAAGTCTCTTACTGGACTCCCCGTCCCCCATATCTTCATACTGCTTGCATTAGTATTTTTAGCTTCATGCATTTTCTGGATCAATCCTGGAATCACATGCGATGTTTCCTGGTTGAAATTATCATATGGCCCATAAAGATTGGAAGGTATGACACTAATATACTTTGTAGCATACTGAAAATTATAATATTGGCACATTTTGATCCCAGAGATTTTAGCCAGAGCATATGCCTCATTTGTCTCCTCAAGCGGCCCGGTCAAGACGTATTCTTCTTTCATTGGCTGAGGGCAGGTACGTGGGTAGATACACGAACTACCTAAAAACATCAGCTTCTTAACCCTGTTTTCATAGGAGCTTCTGATTATATTACATTGTATCAGCTCATTTTCCATAATAAAATCAGCCGGCTGTTGGCTGTTGGCTGCAATCCCCCCAACTTTAGCAGCAGCCAAGAATACATATTCTGGCTTTTCCTGTCGGAAGAATTCCCCCGTTAAAGTTTGATTGGTCAAATCAAGCTCTCGATGGGTCTTGCCAATGATGTTTTTATACCCTTTGCCTTTTAGGGCTCTTACAATTGATGAACCGACCAGTCCTTTATGACCAGCTACATAAATTTTACTTTCTTTATCCATCGTTCCCACTCTCTTTTTTCAGCATTACATTAACCAGGTTTTTGGCAAAGCTGCTGCGGGTAAATTTTTTATATTCTTCGGACTCTAAAAAGATTTCAATATTATCTAAATATTCATTATATCTTTCTTCACTCATACTATTAATGAAATCGTATAAATGTTCATAACTGCCAAATTCTCTTTTATCTATAAAGGTATTTGCAGGTATATAATCGGTTATATTGGGTGCTCCCCAATAGACAGGAACACACCTGGAAAAGAAGCATTCGAATATTTTTTCACTGATCCATCCATTTAGGGTACCGTTCTCATAACAAATGCTGAATTTATATTGAGACACTATTTCAAGCTTATTTTCAATTGCTCCTTTATAGCTTATATGTTCACTAGCATTCCATAGTTTACCGTAAAAATCAAAATCAGCTGGATGATTATTCTCAAAAAATTGGATAGCTTTTCTTCTTTCCGTATAAAGTTCGCCATTAACTTCAGAACGTTTATCTGACCCAACAAAGGTGACAAGTTTTTTTTGGTCAAATCCCATTACAAATGGATTATTAACGGTTTCAGGCCAAGGGCCAAAATACTTGAAGTACTTTTTATTATCTACAAGATCATCGTAATAAGTAAAAATTATATCGAAATTTTCATGTATATTCTTATCATAATTTTCAGGCATTACAAAGGGGGGCTCATCCAGGCGGGCAATCAGGAGGGCTTTTGTTTTACCTATTGTCTTTCTTGTTAAAAATTCATCCAGATATAATTTTCCTTTATATACATTGTGATATATATTGGTAAAAAAGCGATTGCCGTAATATTTAGGCACATCGTTGAAGATGACGAACTCAGCATTATCAAAATCGTCAAGATCGTCAATGGTAGACATTTGGTACCCGTATCTTCCAAATTCTTCTCTCAACTTCCATGCAAAATTTTCCCCTGTATCTACCCCCAAAGTGTTTATAAAACTTTTATCTTCAAATACCATATCTTTCTGCCAGATATCGGAACCCGGATAAAATAAGATTTTTTTAACCGATTTAATACTGCCTATAGAAAATATAATTTTTTTTGCGCTAAGCATATCATCCAGCATATCTTTGTTTTCTATTTGTGAGACACTTGTCAATATATCAATTACTGATATATATTCCTCAGGAATCTCTTCTTTTTGCATAACATATTTTATTTGTTGATAACCATATTTTTTTAAAACTTTTATCAATTTATCAAGATTTAAATAACGACTTACAGGATTATTCTTATCTTCTAGATCAGGAATACCATTGAGTATATTAACCATATTTCTATAGAATATTTGATTGGATATCTTAAATATCATTTGTCCGTATTCTGTTAGGATACTGGGTATTCTTTTTAGAAATAATTCTGGATCTTCAAGGTTTTCTAACTCATAATCAATCATAATACAGTCAAATTTAATATTTTTATATATAGTAAAAATATTTTCAACCCGGTCGTATACTACCTGTTCATAAATTGTTTGTAAATCTGGCAGGTATTTCTCATCTTCGGTCAAGCCCCACAGCTTAACATCCATACACCCATTTTCCCTGAACCGGTTTTTAGCTTGGAGTACTGTACCGCCACAACGAAAACCGATACCAAGTATATTAACTTTCTCCTTTTTGTTGAAATCAACTAAATTAAGAATTTCAAAATCTATATTAGTATCATCCCATGCGTCTACTCCAAACCGGGATGAAAATATCCTGCGGTTTCTTTCCCGCAAATATTTGGTCACATGATAATCGCGTTTAGTAATAGAACCAAAATGATGAATATAAGTATCCCTTGCCAGTATTAGCTTATATCCCTCTCTTCTTATCCGAAAGCTTAAATCATCATCATCAAATTCATAAGGATTGTATATTTCGTCAAAGCCTCCAAGTTTTTTTAGAAGATCAGTTTTAGCAACAAAACTATAAGTGATCAATCTGAGTCTTTCTTCCCATTTTTTTGGGTCACATCTATTATATTTTTTAGCTGCTTCAAACAATTCTTCCATATTGGCATAGCTAAGACTCACCTGTTGAAAATTGGATGAAAAGTTACAAACGGGAACTACCATTCCTATCTTTTCATCTGATTGTATACATTCCAATAAATTGTCCAGCCAGTTAGGTGTTAACACCAAATCATTGCTAATAAAAACGATAAATTTACCATCTGCCAGCTGTAGCCCCTTATTAAATGCCTTATCTACACCACAGTTCTCTGCAATGCTGATTTTTTTCTGGTTGGCCAGCGAGTTGAAAAACTCCCTTGTTCCATCTGTAGAACCGTTATTTATGGTTATTAACTCGAAATCCAAATGTGAGGAATTCTTATACAGGCTTTCAATACATAATTTAGTATAATCCAGATTATTGTAAGCGAGAATAACAACACTCACCAATGGGTTCAATTCCAAAACCTCTATGTCATCCACCACCTCATAAATATAAAACAAATGTTTTGCTATACAGAGAAAAGAAAACCATTGGATTCGAAATCAAATGGTTTCTCTCATTTTTATTATATGAGCAGGAATCGAGAATGTTCTTTTGATACTAAATTTCAGTATTTCTTCCTTGACCATGGAGTAACCTTTTGCGATTATTGTGTTGTAAAAAGCAAAGCTACCGGAGCTTGCTTCCGGTAGCTTATTGGTGATGTCATGTGATATTCTCTAAGCTCAATCCATTTGTCCTTTCAATCTGCATGCTGTTAAGACTCTTCTACAGTATTTGCATTCTCTACAGACCTTTTGGAGAATTCTTCTGCACCGATGGCAATGGCATCTGTATTCTTTTTCGGGTTCTTTTTCGCATTCTTTACAGGTCATATTAACACCTCCTTTTTATTGTTCTGCTATATAATATTCGCAGAAAGGCAAAAGGGTTCATTATACATTAAATACATTTTATGGTTAAAGCATGCCCAACTATTTCATCCTTGGAATACGAAAGGGTCTCACCTTCCCTATTATTAAGAGATGAGACCCTTTTGTTCTAACTAAAATTCATAAGGAATTTAGAACATCATCAAACTTATAGCCCGCTATGGTTTTTCAAATTTATAATTGAACGATATGGAATTGATCTTAAAAATGCGGGTACACCCTCCAGGTCACTATCCCTGTAAATGTGATAACAGGGGTAGCATGTGTCCACATACAATTCAAAACCCAGTACAACTGCCCGTATACAAAAATAACGGTCTTCCCCCTGAAAAGATAGATTATATATTTCCTGATAACATACGCCCGCTGTCAACGCTTTGCTAGAAATTAGAGTACATGCTCCCAGCCCACCTACCCGATAACTTCCTGGTTTGCGTAACTGATTAAGAAAATCCATAGAACGTAAATCTTTTTCATTAGCATCAACTTCTTCACCACGCTCTGCTATATATAGCTTATATTCATCCATTAGCCATACGTTGGGCAGTTCATGAGTGTTAGTCCAGCGCGTCCAAAAGACTTCTGATATAATATCACGGTTACATGAAACCAGATGCAATAAGGTATCTGGATGCAAAAGTAAATCGGAGTCAACTAAAAGGATATAATCGTATTGCTTCATAAGCGCATGCTTAAGCAGCAAATCTTTATTATTTGCAACCCGTGAAACAAGACTATTACTCCAATAATGATTTGCCTCATTACGAATATAGGATTCCTGATCAGGCTCCACTTCAAAAAACCAGACCCTGGATTGCAGCGGGCGAAATTTCCTAAGTAGATTGGAAGCCCTTTTGTCATCATTATCATCCACAAAAGCATAATCCACTTCTATTCCATTAAGATTTAAATCATAAAGAGAGAGTAAAAACTGCTCCAGGATTACTTTCTTTTGCCGAACACTGCCGGCTATAAGGACCTTTATCACGTTTTCAGTTCCTCCCGTTTAGACATATTTTAATATGGGATGGTCTGGAGTATACTGTACTAACTGACCTTTAACATTGAATAAAAGGGTTTCTACTAAGCCAATCATTCTGTCAAGAAACTCTGGTTGGTCTACTGTTTGTTCGTCAAGGAGTCTTAAACTTTCCCAGCTTTTCGTGCGGCTACCCATCTTGGCAAAGGTTTGTGCCACAATTATGGTATTCCTCCAATTGAATAAGCCGTGGTTTTTAAGCAGGATATCGATTGGAATGGTCATACCTCCTTGCAGGGCTGCCAGATGTGCAATAGCCTGTTCACTACTTTGCGGAATCTTAGCTGCTTGTAGAAATACATTTACAGCTTCATGTAATCTACCCTGCCGCACATATATTGGTCCCAGAGAGAGAAGCGCTTTATAGTGACCTGTTCCCGGACTGCACAGGTATCTCCACCATGCCGCCTCCCCCATCTTAAGGCACTCCAGCATCATACCTTCTGCCTCCTTCACCTGACCGTTGAGACCATAAGCAATGCCTGTCAGATAAAAAAGGTCCGTATAATCAGGAAAGGTCTTTTGGCCTTCTTCCGCTATCTTAATAGCTTGTTTATATTGACCGATGTTGATAAGAGACAGCGTATAGTAATAAAATGCTGCGCTATCATTGCTGAAGCCAGCCTCAAAATAGCGGCTAAAATATTCAGCCGCCTTAGGAGTTTCTTGGGCGTAAAAGGCTTCTTTTCCGAGCAAGAAATATTTCACAGGAGTATCTTCAGACCATTTTCGTAAAATAGTTTCCTCCCATATTTTTCTCTTTTCAGAAACATGTTCTAAGGAAGATTGGAAATGAAGGTGAACTATTTCCAGATCGGAAATAAGTTCTGGTTCAAATATTGCGTCGCTTCCTTTAAATAACAGCTCCTCTGCTAGGACTCCCTGATAACGCAGCATTTTATTGCGATAAAGTCTTACGCTGCCGGAAAGCTGCCAGTTTTGAGCTGATTGATTCTGGTCTAAAGGTGTATTAACTTTAACGAGGTAAGCTGGAGAAGATTCGCTCTTTACGGCCCTGATAACAGCCATTACACTCGTCTCCGGTAATACTTCGTCTGCATCCAATACTAGAATCCATTCACCCTGAGCCTTATCTAATGCATAATTGCGAATAGCTGAAAAATCATACTCCCAGGGGATAAAATAGACTTCTGCACCTAATTCAAACGCAATTTCTCCACTTTTATCTGTTGAACCCGTATCTACATATACCACCTGGGAGGCTATCTCATTTACGCTCTTAATACACGTAGCCAGAGTGGCAGCCTCATTGTTGCCAATAATACAGATAGTTAAAGCCGGGTAGTCTTTCATAACCGTATGCTGCTCTGCTAATTCAATTAGTTCTTCTGGGGTTTGGGTAATAAAAGCACTTTCAATTGGATACCATTGGGGAGATGACGGTAAGCCCAGATATTCCTTAATAATATTTCCTGCCTCAGAATACCGACCACACATAAAATGGCATATACCTGCAAGTAATACAAGATCTGTGTAATCCTTGTATATGCCACGGTAATGTTCTAGATATTGCTGAGCCTGTCTATATTTCCCTAATTCAAACAATAAAGTAATCATTCTTTTTATCATTATCGGCCCATAACCCTGCCCGGGATTGGTTAATGCTGCAGATTTAGTAAAATGAACCAGAGCCTCTTCTCTCTTGCAAAGACGCAAATACTCTGTGCCCAGATTATAATAATAGAAGCCATCTCTCTGCTCCTCTGGAATATTCTCTAAAATTCTCATGTTCCTTTGGATTTTTGCCGATATGTTGGTCAGTTTTTGGTTATACCCAAAGTGGTGAACCAAAACCTTGCTTTGCAGAACTCTGTTATGATCATAGTGTTGAAGAATAGCCGGCAGGATTTGTTCATGTATACACCCAGTAAAACGGTACTCTTTCCTGTTCCTGAACAGACGTAATCCGGGTACGGTCAGCTCCATGCCCTCCGCAGTAGTATTTATGATTTGAAAAAAATAGGCTTCGGGACCTTCTGTGGTTAGGATTTTCTCTAACTCAGTCAAGCTTTCAGCCTTAAGTTCCTCATCACAATCAAGATAAAGCACCCAATCACAATTGGCATGTTCAATTGATAAATTACGTGCCTTACTAAAATCGTCTTCCCATTTCATCGCAATGACTTTTGCCCCCAGGGATTGAGCAATTTCCACAGTTCGGTCCATTGAACCAGTATCCACAACAATAATTTCATCTGCTAAGTATTTAACACTCTTAATACAACGACCAATATTTTCCGCTTCGTTTTTAGCAATCATACACAGACTTAAACGTTTACGTTCCATATTGCCTCCTCATTTATATCTTTTACACACGGCCATACGTCGAAATGATTATAAATATCATCTAATCCTTTTCCGTCTGTTTCTTGCTGTCCGATTATCTGCCTTAATCTTTTCGATTTACATTTTAGGGTAGATAATCGTAGCAATTCGTTTTTTAGAGCTAGATTCTCCGTAAATGAGTCTAGCTTTTCAAGCAGAATTTTAATTTCTTGAATTGCTAAAGTTTCAAAAACAAGACAAGGATACACCTGATTTTCAGGAAGCAAAGTAGCAGCCCGCAAAAAGTATTCCAAAGCCTGTTCATAAGTTCCAAATCCACCACATGCTATACCAAGCTTATAATAGTCTTCTGGTTTTTCATCTTTCTGAGATAGACTCCTTTCTAAGAGGGTCTTGGCCTCGTTGAAAAAGCCACTGTCAAAAGCTTTTCGGCCCAGTTCAGCATAAGCTTCCTTTCTACTGCACAAACAATAATTCTGTATTATATCGAATGCCAAACATATATCACCGAGTATATAAATTGTTAAAGCAATTTTTTTTATAA
>Ga0209639_1000833_pt1 | contig 37478 bp, 33 predicted proteins | sample EPASupsiteHSE605_FD_187268 | JGI IMG/M metagenome (GOLD analysis project Ga0209639, IMG submission 187268) | Bioremediated contaminated groundwater from EPA Superfund site, New Mexico - Sample HSE6-05 (SPAdes) (version 2) | ecosystem: Environmental > Aquatic > Deep subsurface > Groundwater >... | reverse complement strand
GTCATAAGCGATACGTTCGTCTTCAATCAACTCTTCAACTTCTTGATAATTGGTATGATACTGATGTTTGAGGATGCTTTTGTGATAATTCAAAGCTGTATTGACAATTATTCTACGCATCCAGCCTTCAAAAGAGCCATCGCCCCGATATTGACCAATATACTTGAATAATCGAATAAAGCCTTCCTGTAGCGCATCTTCAGCCTCTTCGGTGCTTTTAAAGTAGCGTATGCAGACTCCAAACATTTTGGATGCATATTTTTCGTAGAGTTTTTTTTGAGCGACAGGATCACCTTTCTGACAGCCTTTGATTATGTCCTCTTCAGTTAGCATCATATTCTCTCATCAGACAGTTGTTATGTTAAAAAAGGTGTCTCAACCCTCAAAAATATTAGCAAATAGCCCGGTAATACAATGTAGAACAACGATCCGGGTTAAATATTGTTTCGGCTTGCCGGATAATAGTGTCTGTTGTAACATTCTGATATTTTGATGCTTCTGTGTTGAGGTTTTCGGCATCACCCATCAATTCAAACAAAGCTAAATTCATAGCTTTGTCTAAGACTTTTATTTGCGAAAAAATAAACATCGACTCCGCCTTATTCTTTACTTTTTTCAATTCGTAAGCTGAAACAGGGTTGTTTTTAATGAGTTCAATTTCTTGTATCAAAGCTTCTTCTGCAATTTCGAGGGAAATTCCTGCAAAGGGTTTCCCGGTTATCACAAACAAACCTTCTTCCAGTTCTCCGGTAAGGTAAGCATTAATCTCACTGAATATTTTTTGTTCTTTAACCAACCGTTGATATAAACGTGCAGATTTGCCATTTGATAAAATGTCTGATAACAGATCTGTTGCATGAAAATCAATATCAGTACGTTTCCCCATTTTATAAGCTTTGTAAATGGCATCATACGGAACCTGACGTTCAACACTCAATGAACGAGCTTCAGTTTGGAGAGGTTCTTTCGGTAAATTACGAACATAAGGAGTTCCTGATGGAATGGATCCAAACCATTTTTCTGCAAGTGTTTTGATTTCGTTAGGAGTAACATCGCCAGCAACTACCAAAATAGCATTATTCGGACGATAAAATCTATAGAAAAATGCTTTCACATCTTCCATTGTGGCGTTGGTTATATGCGAAAGTTCTTTGCCAATAGTTGACCATTGGTAAGGGTGCACTTTGTAAGCTAAAGGACGGAGAAGAAGCCACGTGTCGCCATACGGCTGATTTAGATACCTTTGTTTAAATTCTTCACTGACAACACTTTGCTGAACTTCAAGACTTTTTTCAGAAAATGCTAATTCATTCATTCTGTCCGATTCCAGCCAAAATGCAGTTTCGAGGTTTGATTTTGGAATGGTAAGATAGTAGTTTGTAAAATCGTTATTTGTGAATGCATTATTTTCACCACCAACTCGTTCTAAAGGTTCATCAAAGCGTGAAATGTTTTTGGAACCACCAAACATCAAATGCTCAAAGAGATGTGCAAATCCTGTTTTATCCGGGTTTTCGTCTTTAGAACCAACGTTGTATAAAAGGTTTACTGCAACTAAGGGAGTTGAATTGTCCTGATGAACAATGACTTTGAGTCCATTATCAAGTGTAAACCGGTGAAATTTTATCATACCCTGTCGTTTTTTGCAAAAATAGGGATTTGAAATGGAGTGGAAGAATTTAATTGAATTAAGGATAATGGTGATAATATCGAAAATAAAATATACTTGAATGATTTCGGAATGCTTTGATCTTCGAAATCAATGTTATAAAAACAAAAAAGCGATTACCTTTGTATTATTAATTATGCAAAGGTAATCGCTCTTGAAATATTAAAAAATCTATAATTTTGTGATTTTGAATGATTTTGTAGATTCTTCATTCGTAATTTGAATGATATATATGCCGCTATTTAGATTACTCATAGGTATAATACAAAAGTTCACATTTTGATATTCCTGATCAATAACAAGCTTTCCATCCAGTGAAAAAACCTGAACTTTGTTATTCGTAAAGTTGTTAAATTCAAGAGTAAGCTGCTCATTAACAGGATTAGGATAGTGTTTTATTAAGGAATTGTTTCCCATTTCTTCTAGCCCGGTTGTATTAAAGCAGTACTTTGATACATTAAGTACGTTTCTGAGATTATTTTGGTTTTTTTGATAAATATATGCCACAATTTCTAGATTGGCAGTATTCCAGGCTGTTGGAATTGTAATAGTATCCTGACGAGTATAATCCATATTTGCAGTAGGCTGCAGAGGAATAAAGTTGCTGAATCCTTCTGTTCCACCCAATAATTTCCTTACAACGTGATTGTGAGTGTAATTACTGGACGCTCCGGCTTGATATCCAATTATTCGACTTTCCAATACATAAATATTAACCAGATATTCTCCAGAGAATGCTTCTTTGAAATTTACTTTAGTATTGATAGTCAGAAGTCTGTTAGTGGAATTGTAATTTTGTGTAAAACTGATGCCAACCGGAGAGATTCCGATTCTGTTTGTAACGTCCTGGCTCCAGTTAACGTGATTTGAGGTAATATTGTAAGTTCCAAATTCTCCTCTGTTTATAATTGCCTGCGGGGTTGCACTACAACCAGTCAGAGAAGCATAGCTTGAAGTTTGTGTTGTGACATAATTGCCTGTAATATGCATAGCTGCGACAACTGCATTTTCATTGTTTGAAATTGTATTTAATACGCTGTTTCCTGCAGGGCAATATTGGCATGACGTTGCAGTAAATTCCTCAATAAGAACTTTCTTAGTTACATAGTTTGATAATACCATTACATCCTTGTGAATTGTGTCATTTGCTTGGTTATTATCGCTTGTCATCGTATTACATATCCAAACTTTTATATGGTAATTTCCTGAATTTGCGATATTTAGTTGATTTGTGTGTATTACGGGGAAGTAGTTTCCGCTTGTTATCCCTCCACCGCCAACACCAAAAACTTTTGAGTAAACCGTGCCATTTTCTAATTGCCAACATAACGTAAAATTGGTTACTGGTGTGTTGTTCGCATTCTTTACAGTAACACTTATGTCATAATTTGTATTTGTTTTTAAATAAGTGTTTAATGAAAAATTTGTCAGATATGCATCTGATGCTTTCAATTGCAACATTGACACTAAGAGCAATGATAATACTAAAATCTTTTTTTTCATGGTTTTTTGGCTTATGAATTATTGCTTACTCTTTAGGGATTTTCAGCTTACTCCGTTCATGTTTGTATATTTATAAAAATGTTATGATTGAATAGCTCTGTATAGTTATTGCTTATATATAATGTATATTTATTATATTTCATTAATGAATTGTAAAAATATGAAAATATTAATTGTAATGCAAAAAAAATAATTGTTGGCTTATAATTAAATAAGGCTTAGTATTAAATTGAAATAATAAATATTTATGTAATCTTATTTTGATATACTGCCTTATTAAGATATATGCAAATTTGTAATAGTGAATAGGTCTGTTATATCCTGTATATTTGTACGAGAAAAATATTATCAATTGCTTTTTGATGAATGGAAAATCTTCATTTTTGACCCTGACTATTGTATTGATATTTAATATATTGATTAAATCTCAATCTATTACAATCCCTCAGTATATCGATCGCTATCGTGCAATAGCAATTCGTAATATGCTTGATTTTAAGATTCCTGCGAGTATTACATTAGCTCAGGGAATTTTAGAATCAGCAAATGGCAATAGCGATTTAGCTGTTCAGGCAAATAATCATTTTGGTATAAAATGTCATAAAGACTGGTTGGGTAAAACCTATTTGAAAACGGATGATAAAGAGGATGAGTGTTTTAGAGTGTATGATACCCCGGAGGAATCGTTTGCCGACCATGCCCGTTTTTTGAGCACGCGGAAGCGTTATGCTTCTCTTTTTCTGCTTGATAAAAATGATTATAAAGCCTGGGCTCAGAGTTTAAAGGATGCCGGATATGCTACAAATCCCCAATATCCCCAATTGTTGATCAAAATCATTGAAACGAACAACCTTTGGCAGTATGATACCAATTACTCTCCTTTTCTTGCAGATGCTGAGAAAATAAAGTTTAAAGATAAACCTGTAATTATGAGCTCACAGGATAATGAGGATGATTTTGAGCCAGTTTCGTTTGGATTAACTGGTCGTAAGGTCTTTCTCAATAATGAAATTAAGTTTGTTTTTGCCAGAAAAGGAGATCGAATTGAAGATTTAGCCCGTGAATTAGGAGTGTTTCCCCGGGAGCTCATCCGTTACAATGATTTCGATGAAAATCATAAATTTCAGGACGGTGAAATAGTATATATGCAACCCAAACGTCGTAAGGGTTTTGCAGAATATCATATTGTGAAAGAGGGAGATACAATGTTATCAATATCCCAGTTTTATGGGATAAAGCTGAATCAGCTCTATTCTAAAAACAAAATGGAGAAAGGATCGCAACCAAAAGTTGGTCAAAGGCTTTGGTTGAAAAAGAAAAAAAAGGAGATGGGAGAGTAAAATGATTATCTGTAAATCAAAAAAACTGTATTTTTTTTGTGTAGATCAGGTTTTTGGCGTTTCCAATCGACGACGGTATGTGTTTGAATAAATTCATCAACTTCCCCAATTCTACAGGCGATACAAAGATGAGTATAAGGCTGTAGTGTTGATATCAAGGCCTCAAACATTGCATTGTTTCGGTAGGGGGCTTCAATAAAAATCTGAGTCTGATCATTTTTTAAAGCAAGGGTTTCAAGCTCTTTTATTTTCCGGTTACGCTGGTTTTTGTCAATTGGCAGATAACCTACAAAGGCAAAATTTTGTCCGTTAAATCCTGATGCCATTAATGCCTGGAACAGTGATGAAGGACCGGGGAGGGGGATTATTTGTATTTTTGATTCGTGTGCGGCAATAACCAATGGATTTCCAGGATCTGCAATACAGGGTAGCCCGGCTTCGGAAAGCATTCCTACATTTTTGCCTGATTTTAACTCCTGAAGCATTTCCGGAATTTCTGTTTCAGAAGTATGTTCGTTGAGAATATAAAATTTTACTTCATCGAAATTTTGGGTATAACCAGCTTTACGAAGTATCCGGCGGGCTGTTTTGATCTCTTCAACTACAAATATTTCCAAGGTCTCAATAGCGCTTAATACAACCTGTGGAATTGTTGTAAAATCTGCCTCTTCGGTTATTGGAACCGGGAGTAAGATAAGTTTGCCTTTTGTGTTCATAATTTATTATTGCCAAGGTAATTTCGTTAAGTCAACATTTCCTCCAGAGAGGACTACAACAGTAGTTTTATTTTGAAATATTTCCGGATTGTTAAAAATTGCTGCAACAGGAACAGCCGAAGAAGGCTCAATTACGAGTTTCATTCGCTCCCAAATCCATTTCATGGCTTTGATAATGGAACGTTCATCTGTAGTAATGATTTTGTTTACATGATTTTGTATTATGGGGAATGTGATATCCCCTAAGGATGTCAAAAGTCCATCTGCAATGGTTTGGGGATTTACAGAGGGAATAAACGTTCCGGATGTGAATGATAAAAATGCATCGTTAGCATTAAGTGGTTCTGCTGCAAAAACTTTTGTTCCGGGTGAAAAATGATGTGCAGCAAGAGCGGATCCACTTAATAATCCGCCTCCTCCAACAGGAGTAATGATAATTTCCGGTCTGGGAATTACTTCCAGAATTTCTTGAACAGCTGTAGATTGGCCGGCAATTACTTTCTCGTTGTTGTAGGGATGAATCTCAATAGCTCCAGTTTTGTCAATAATTTCTTGAAGAGCAGATTCTCTTGCAGATAATGTTGGTTTGCAAAAAATGATGGTTCCGCCATAGTTCTTAACGGCTTCAATTTTTACTTTCGGAGCATTTTCGGGCATTACAATCCATGCTTTTGTATTTCGTAGATAGGCTGCACGAGCCAGTGCTGCTGCATGATTTCCAGAAGAGTGTGTCGCAACTCCTTTTGAAATTTCCTGAGAAGAGATAGAAAAAACAGCATTTATAGCTCCTCTGGACTTGAATGCACCAGCTTTTTGAAAATTCTCACATTTAAAGAAAATACTTCCACCGATTGCCGAATTGAAAGTAGATGAAGATAACACAGGTGTGTTATGTATATATTTTTCTGTTCTGTATCGGGCTTCCAGAAGGTCTTCTTTTGTAATAGTCATTACTTTAATCTTTTATGATTTTAAGAATTGCGTCACATGCCTTGTCAAGCATTTGATACACGCGCTCGAAACCATCTCCTTTTCCATAATAAGGATCAGGAACTTCAATATTTTTTCCAGAGTCGCATACGTTCATTATATAGTCAAGCTTCTGTTTGTCAGCTTCATGGTGAGCAAGATATAATGCGTTTTTGTAATTTACTGTATCCATCACAAAGATGAAATCAAATTTTTTATAATCTTCTGGCTTCATTAACCTTGATCTCAAATTACGGATATCAATTCCATGCTTTTTCATGGTTAATATTGAGCGAGGGTCAGGGGCATCTCCTAAATGAAATGGTTCAAATCCTGCCGAATCTATTTCCAATCTGATTCCAGCATCCATCGCTTTATGTTTCATAATTCCTTCTGCCATTGGTGATCGGCAAATATTTCCATGGCATACAAACAATATCTTTTTCATATCTGAAGTCGTTGATATTTAAAATACAAAATAACAGATTTTAATACAATCGGTTATTCCTGTTTTATGATTTTGCAGATATTTAAAAATAGAAAAAGCCACACTCAAAATAGGATGGCGTGACTTTTTTGAACTGTATTTATAAAGTTAAATAAATTGATTTAAATTTTAATACGTTTCTCAATTTCATCAACATAAAGTTTAAATTGCTTATCTGTGTCGATGAGGTTTGTAACCGTACGACATGCATGAAGCACAGTTGCATGATCTTTATTCCCGCATGCCTGTCCAATAGAGGCGAGAGAAGACTTTGTCAGTTTTTTTGAGAAATACATTGAAAGTTGACGAGCCTGAACGATATCCCGTTTGCGGGTATTTGTGTTGATTTGATCAACCGGAATTCCAAAGTAGTCACAAACAATTTTTTGAATGAAGTCGATTGATATATCTTTGTTGTTGTTTTTCACTAATTTATCAATCATCTGTTTCGTTAGCTCAATTGAGATGATTTTTTTGTTTAGTGATGATTGAGCTAATAAAGAAATCAATGCTCCATCGAGGTCTCTTACATTCGTTGTAATACTGTAAGCAATATATTCAATTACATCGTCCGGAAGTTCAATTCCATGTGAGTAAGCTTTCTTTTTCAGAATAGCAATACGGGTTTCAACATCAGGAGTTTGTAAATCAGCAGCCAATCCCCATTTGAAGCGTGAGAGAAGTCGTTGTTCAAACCCTGTTAATTCAACTGGGGCTTTGTCTGAAGTAACAATTATTTGTTTGCCTCTCTGGTGTAAGTGGTTGAATATGTGAAAGAAGACATCCTGGGTTTTTTCTTTTCCGCCAATGAATTGAATATCATCAACAATCAGCACATCCATCATTTGATAGAAGTGTACAAAATCGTTATGGTTGTTATTGCGGATAGATTCAATATATTGCTGTAAAAATTGTTCTGAATTTATGTAAAGAACAGTTTTGTCAGGAAAGTTATTCTTCACCTGGATGCCAATAGCATGGGCAAGATGAGTTTTGCCTAATCCAACCTGACTGTAGATAAATAAAGGGTTGAACGCGGTTTTCCCCGGGTTTTGTGCAATCGCCCAGCCGGCAGAACGAGCGAGACGGTTGCAATCTCCTTCTACAAAGTTGTCAAAAGAGTAATTCTCGTTTAATTGCGAATGCACCTTGATTTTCTTTAATCCGGGTATGATAAACGGATTTGGAATTTCTTTAGAGCCGTCGCGGTTTATATCAATTGGCATGTTGATGGCTGGATTTTGAATGGCATGACGGTTTGATGTTGTCGCTTTTACGGTATAGGGATTTGATTCATAACTCGAATTGTCAATAATAATACTGTATTCGAGCCTGCCTTCTGAGCCAAGTTCTTTTTTGATCGTTTTTTTCAGAAGAGTAATATAATGTTCTTCCAGCCATTCATAGAAAAATTGACTGGGAACTTGTATGGTAAGAACATTATTTTCAAGCTTTACGGGTTTTATAGGCTCGAACCACGTACGAAAACTCTGGCTGTTTCCCAGGTTATCCTTGATGATTCTCAGGCAATTATCCCAAACTTCCTTATAAGTTCTTTCCATTATAATACTCGACATAATGATACTTAATTGTTACCTTTTTGCTTGTTATTTAGTTACTTATGCATACTTTACCAAGTTAAAGCCATGCTTGAATCAGTTTTCCTAACAAAATTCATCACTAAAAAGTGAAAAAAAAATTTTTTCTGCTATTGACTTTTGAAAAAGATTGCCGTATATTATGGCCCAAAATCAGCTTTTCAAAAACACAATGCAATTCATTTTTCAACCCTTTTGATTATCAATAGATAGTATTGTTTTGTGGCGGAAAATGTACCCACTACAAGTATAGGCATAAATTAGATTCAAAAAAAAATCTCAATAAAAAAAATGTTAATAGCGTGCATTTTTTTTTATTTCAATACTTTGATTGTTGTATAAATATCTGTAATTTAATATTTTATGTGTTTAGTAAATTTTATTGTATGAAAAGTTGATTGTTAGTGAATGGTTAATCGTTTGATTTAAGAAAGGGAAATAAATTGTATCTTGCTACCCGAAATCTTTGATAATTGATCAGTTATGAACATTCCTTTGGATTGTCGAACGGAAAATTTTATCTGACACTGATTGTCGAAATTCTGTTCATAAATTTTGACAGATTCATCTTTGAGGACTTTCATAATGTTGTTCATCTGCATGTAATCGAAATCTACAGTATAAATTTCCTGAATAGTGAGCATTATAATTTTGTTGTTGTCAATGGCATTTTTAGCTGCGGTTTTATATGCATTGATTAGTCCGCTTACTCCAAGCTTTACTCCTCCAAAATATCGGATTACAACAATTAGAACATTGGTTAAATCGTGAGATAAAAGTTGCCCGTAAATAGGCTTTCCTCCTGTTCCGGAGGGCTCTCCATCATCATTTGCCCGCCAGGCTGATTTGTCGAATCCTAAAATATATGCATAGCAATGATGGCGTGCGTCAAAATATGTTTTACGTAGTTCCGCCAGTTTTTCCTTAATTTCCTCTTCAGTCTTTACTGGCATTGCAAAAGAGAAGAATTTACTTCCTTTTTCTTTGTAAATGCCTTCAGAGAGTTCTGTAATTGTTTTATAAGTATCATCAAACATCATTGTCCAAATGCAATTAACAGAATAGATGCAATAGATGCAATAACTCCTATCCAGTTTATCAAAGATAGTCTTTCTTTAAATGCAATAAGGCCGGTTAGAGCCGAAATTGTGACAACTCCAACATTGAAAACTGGAAAAAATACGATGCTTTCAAACAAGGCAAAGCTTTTAAACATGAAATAGGTTGATCCTACGTTGAGTAAGCCTAAAGCAATGCCTCCGTATATATTTTTGACCTTGATTTTTTTACGGTACTTTACATATTTCCAACTGATGGATGTTCCTCCAATAAATAAGGTAGAGAGGAACACTACCGATAAAAAAAGAAAGATTTCATCACCTTTTAACCCATAGAGTTTTTCGCAATGTTTCATCAGGGTATCATTGAATCCGGCACCGATAAATAATATTAAAGGAAGCCATATTAATGCAAAGCGAAGTTTTGATTTTTCACCTTCTTTACGTAAAACGAGCGAAAATGCAAGCAGTGCACATAGTATCCCTGCAATTTTTAAAACATTTATTTGTTCTCCGTAAAAAATAACACCTACTAAAATAGGGATAATGACAGTCATTTTGCTTACTACTGCTGTGAGTGCAACGCCGCTTCGTTGTGACGATTCTGCAAAGATGTAAAAGACAACAATAAAAAGAATTCCAAGGACTATTGCCATTCCAAACCACGGAGCCTGTATTATCCTGATTATATTCCAGCTACTTCCAGCCGACAGAATACACAAAATACCTGCAATTACATAATTTGTTACAATTGCCTGAAGATTGTCGATGTTGAAAGCATCAAACAATTTAAAAGTTATGAAAATAAGCGATGAAAAAATGATTGCGAATACTAAATAAATCATGGTTTTACTTTCTGTAAATCAATACGGTATCATTGTCTATAGAATAACTCTCAGTTGGATTTAGGAGCATTTTTGGGGACTTGAGTCCTTGTTTAAACAGTTTGTTTCCAATCAATACTCTGCTTTCATCCCATAAATTAAGATTTAGAAAACGATCCAAAATTGTTTTTCCACCTTCTATAATAATAGACTGTATTCCGCTTGAATAAAGATGGTTCATCACAGATGGGATGGAGTCATTCTCAAGTGAGATATATTCCAGATTGGAGGAGTTGAGTTTAGATTTTCGGGTATAAATTCGGGTAGGCTGACTTTGGTCAAGGATGTGAAGATTATTGGAAAAATCATCTTCACGACTAAGGATAACCCGTAATGGATTTTGCCCGGTCCAATAACGAATATTTAATTTGGGATTATCGTTGTTTGCAGTGTTCTTTCCGACTAATATGGCGGCTTCCTCACTTCTCCATTTGTGAACCAGTATTTTAAGTGCATCATTGGTTATCCAGTTATCCTGAGCAGGTTCATTATTCTGACGATCAATATCCATAAATCCATCCAGCGTTTGTGCCCATTTCAGAATAATATAGGGTCGTTTTTGTTCATGAAATGTATAGAAACGACGATTTAAAAAACGAGCTTCTTTTTCAAGAATGCCTGTAATTACGTCTATTCCAGCATTTCTGAGTTTTTCAATACCTCTGCCTGCAACAAGTGGATTTGGATCAGAAGCTGCAATTACGACCTTGGGAATACCTTTATTTATTATAAGGTCAGCACAAGGTGGTGTCTTTCCAAAATGTGAACATGGTTCGAGATTCACATAAAGGGTAGATTCTCTTAGAAACTCTTGATTTACAACAGATGCAATTGCATTTACTTCAGCATGAGCCTTTCCAATATGCCTATGATATCCTTCACCAATAATTTTATTGTCATACACAATTACAGAACCTACCATGGGATTTGGAGCAACGAACCCTAACCCATTTTCAGCAAGTTCTAAACAGCGGGCAATAATTTTTTGGTGACAACTAAGCATGCTGCAAAGTTAGATACTTTTTAAAAACTAAGTTCTTAAGATATTGTAAAGGGATGATTTTTGTGAATTTTAATAAATGCATTTTGTATATAAATATTTGTATTATAGTTTGTTTAGCTATTGATAGTTGTTATAGATTGATATTCGTAAGAAACGTTTAATTTTGCAAACTATGCGTATTCCTTCCAATAAGATAGATGACGTAATTGCCTTTTTTCAGGAAGAATTAAAAGGTAGATACTCTGAATATGAAATTAAATCATTTGTATTTCAGGCTTTTGAATATTATACTCATCGTTCAAAGGCAAAATTGCTGGCTGAAAAATCAACGGGCAGATTGAGTGAATCGGAAATACTCAGCTTATTTAATTGTATCAAAGATTTACGAAGGTATAAACCGATTCAATATATATTTGGAAAAATGGATTGGTTTGAAATGCAGTTGCATGTAAATGAGTCTGTTTTAATTCCACGTCCCGAAACAGAAGAACTAGCTCAAATAATTTCTCTTGAACATCAGGGTCAAAATCCTTCTGTTTTTTGGGATGTTTGCACGGGAAGTGGATGTTTGGCATTAGCTATGAAAAAATCTTTTCCGGAAGCAACCGTTTTTGGAACTGATATTTCTGATGAAGCTCTTGAAATTGCATGTGAAAATCAAAAGCATAATTCACTGGATGTTTATTTTGAAAAAGCAGATATATTTGATAGCCAATGTTATAATAAATTTCCACCTCCACAGATTATTCTAAGTAATCCTCCCTATGTAACCGAAAGCCAGAAGAGCAAAATGCACAAAAATGTTTTAGACTGGGAACCACATTTGGCTTTGTTTGTAAATGATAATGATGCGTTGATATATTATAACGCTATAAGAAAACTTGCAGAGCTTTATTTACAGGAAGGAGGCGTAATTTATCTGGAAATTAATGAGTTATTATTTTTTGAAACCGCTGGAATTTTTGAAAAAAGTTGTTTCGTAAATGTGCGTATATTGAACGATTTTAGAGGGAAGCCCCGGTTTATAGTTGCTGTTAAACAATCTTGTTAATTTGATTTCCCGCTATCCAGCATCGAATATTGTCCAGTACGATACCAGCTCTTATTTCAATGGCTTCTTTGGTTGCAAAACCAATATGAGGAATGCAAACACAGTTTGGAGCATTTCGTAACGGATGATTTGCAGGCAATGGCGGTTCTGTTTCGTAAACATCAATACCCGCTCCAGCAATAGTGTCGTTTTGCAGTGCATTTGCCAATGCTTGATTGTCAATAATTTTTCCCCGTGCAGTATTAATTATGATTGCTTCGGGCTTCATTTTACTGAGTTTTTCTGCTGAAATAAGATTTTCAGTTTTGGAATTTAATGGCAAATGCACAGAGAGGATATCGCTTTTTTCGATAATTTCATCAAGAGAAAAATATCGAATACCAGCTTCTTCTAATTGCTCTTTTTTACTTCTGCTCCATGCAATAACATGACTCCCAAATGCCTGAAATAGCTTTGCTGTACGAATTCCGATAGCTCCTGTTCCCAGAATTCCAACTGTTTTACCGCATAATTCCCTGCCCAAAAAACCTTTTCGATCATGGCCTTGATTAAGCCAGTTTTGAGTGCCACTTATTTTGCGATATACATCCAATGAAAGCCCAATGGCTAATTCGGCAACAGCCTGAGTGGAATAGCCTGCAGCATTTGATACCGCAATTGAATGTTGTTTACAGTGGTCAATATCAATATGATCTACTCCTGTAAATGCTACTGAGATCATTTTTAGATTATGAGCGTTTGCCAAAATATTGGCAGAGAGAGGGAAATTTGAAACAAGCAGAATATCAGTATATTTTATTCTTTCAATTGCCTCCTGATCGCTTGATGGCCTATTTGGGTATTGTATAAATTCAAAACCAAGTTTCTGAATTTCATGTGTAAACTGTTCTCCGAGATTTTGTGATATTCCAATAGGTTCAATGCAGGTGATCTTCATTGTGTTTAATATTTTGATATTCTGTTAATTATTTAATGTGAGTTGTTGAAAGTAGAATTTTAATTCTTCTTTTCGTTCTTTTGAAAGCTGATGCCAGCGAATTCCCTGAACAGCACCATCCAAAGCATACAACATATTAATACATGCATCCGGATCAATCGTTTTTAGTCGAAGAAATGCCTTTTCTGAGCCAATCATTCGTAATTGTTCAATGTTTTCAATTTCAGCTTCCTGAAGCTTGTTAATCAGTGTTTTTCCAAGATTTGGAATATCTTTAAATGCATTCATCTTCTTCTGATTTTAAAGGTTCAAAATTACGGTATTTCTGCTTTATACATTTCTTTATCATGTTCTGTTCTTTTGAAAAAACTATATTTGCTGTTGAAAAGCTTATTTTATGAAATATTCTATCTATTTAATATTCATTGCTTTATTTTTGTTTTCTTGTACTCATAGAAATGTTGACAGTGGAAAATCAATTTTTCGTTACAACGAATCAGCAGGCATTATATCTTTAGATCCGGCTTTTGCTCGCGATCAGGCAGGAATCTGGGCATGTAATCAAATATTTAATGGGTTAGTACAATTGGATGATACATTGGCAATTCAACCTTGTATTGCCAGATCATGGGAAATTAGTAATGACGGGAAAATCTATATATTTCATCTTCGGAATGATATCCAATTTCATAAAAATAAATGCTTTAAGAATAATATACGAAAAGTTACGGCTCATGATTTCGTGTATTCATTTTCAAGAATTATAGATCCTGAAATATCGTCACCTGGAGCTTGGGTTTTTAACGAGATAGATAGTGTCGAGCCTTTTAAAGCACTGAATGATACTACTTTGGAAGTGAAGTTAAAGCGCTCATTTCCGCCGTTTTTAGGTTTGTTAACTATGCAATATTGTTCTGTTATACCTCATGAAGCGCTCGATTTATATAAAGATAACTTTCGAAGAAACCCTGTTGGAACAGGTCCTTTCTATTTTAAATATTGGAAAGAAGGAGTAAAGCTTGTATTGTTAAGAAATCCATATTATTTTGAAGGAGATAAGACCGGACGATACCCTTTTTTAGATGTTGTATCTGTTACTTTTTTAAGTGATAAGCAAACAGCTTTTTTAGAGTTTGTAAAAGGAAATCTTGACTTTATTTCGGGTTTGGATGCTTCTTATAAAGATGAATTGCTTACCCGGGATGGGAAACTTCAATCAAAATATGAATCTGAAATAAATTTAATTACACAGCCATATCTGAATACAGAATATCTTGGTTTTATGGTTGATACTGTGAAGCTTAAATCGGGAAATCCCTTGCGATTACAAAAACTCAGACAAGCGATTAATTATGGTTTTGATCGTGTGAAAATGATGAGATACTTGCGTAATAATATAGGTACACCGGGCATTTTTGGAATGATTCCCATGGGATTACCGGGTTTCGACTCTACAAAAATGAAAGGATATTTTTATGATATTCAAAAAGCTCAGAAATTACTGGCAGAGGCTGGCTTCCCGAATGGAAAAGGATTGCCAGAAATTACGCTTTCTACAACGTCCTCTTATTTGGATTTGTGTAAGTATATTCAGCAACAGTTGATCGAGATAGGAATTCCTATAAAGGTTGATGTCGCTCCACCAGGTTCTTTACGCGAAATGATGGCGCAATGTAAGATTCCATTTTTCAGAGGTTCCTGGATAGCCGATTATCCTGATGCTGAGAATTATTTATCATTGTTTTATTCAAAAAATCATAGTCCAGAAGGTCCCAATTACACCCATTTTACTTCTCCTGAATTTGATAGACTGTATGAAAAGTCAATGACTGAAACTGTTGATTCATTGCGCTTTAAAATGTATCAACAAATGGATAATCTGATTATGGAACAAGCTCCTGTGGTTGTTTTATATTATGACCAGATTTTACGGTTTACACAAAAAAATATTCAGGGTTTAGGTTCAAACCCTATGAATTTGCTGGTGCTTAAAAAAGTAAAGAAAGGGAAGCAAAATTAAAGTTCTAATTGTAGTCCATCATAAGCAAAATACACATTTTCAGGAAGCTCTTTGCTTACTGCTTCATGCAACCCCATAATATGACTAATATGGGTAAGGTATGCAGTTTTCGGCTTTATTTCTTCAATTAACTTTAGTGCTTCGGAAAGTGTAAAATGTGAAATGTGCTTCTGCTTTCGTAATGCATTTACAACCAGTATTTCCGATCCTTTTATTTTTTCTTTTTCTATATCATCAATGTAATTTGCATCGGTAATGTAGGTGAAATTTTTGATTCTGTATCCCAAAATTGGAAGTTTGTAGTGCATAACATTAATAGGTAATATTTCCAATTCTTTTATTTTGAATAACTTATTCTTGATTTCATGCAAATGAATTTCGGGTACTCCGGGATATTTTTCAACTGCAAATGCATATGAGAATTCATTTTTTAATGTTTCATGAACGTCATTCCGGGCATAAACATCAATAGCCTTACGCTGAACGTAATTGAATGCTCTTACATCATCAAGACCGGCAATATGATCTTTATGACCGTGAGTTAGGAGAACTCCCTCGAGATGATTCACTTGGGCATTGAGCATTTGTTGACGAAAATCCGGTCCTGTATCAATAACCAGATTTATTGTTTCATCTTCAATTAAAACTGAAGATCGAAGGCGCTTATCTTTAGAATCTAATGATTTACAAACATCACAATTACACGCAATTACAGGGATTCCCTGTGATGTTCCAGTGCCAAGAAATGTTATTTTCAACGGAGTATAATTTGAGATTACAAAGTTCGTATTTCTTTCTTCACAAAATTATAGATGAAATAGAAGAGGCAAAAGAATTCTTTCCTATTTTTACACTTCTCTTTGAGTGAATCAATCAAAAAAGCTTAATGTGAATATAATCAATCAAATCCGCACCAAGGCTGGTGATATTTACCTTAAAAAATCACAGCCTGCTTCGCGCCCTAATCGCAGAATGATTGCTCTTTCGGAAGCAAAAACGATTGGTGTATTCTATAATCTGGAGTCGGAAGATGATTATAAGCTAATCTGCGATTGGCAAAAAATATTTCAGGAAAAGCAAATTCAGGTAAAGGCTTTGGGCTTTTTTAACGGAAATATTAAGCCTATCTATGCAATTGAAAAACTTTCACTTGATTTTTATTTTACCAAAGATTTGAACTGGTTTGGAAAACCTACCAGTAATTATGTTCGTGATTTCATAAATTTCGATTTTGATATTTTTATCGACTTTTCGTTAAAGGATAGCTTCCAGAATTTGTACGTTAGCCAGATGTCGAAAGCTAAGTTTAAAGTTGGACGAGATGAAACAGGCCATGCGAAAATTTATGATTTTATGTTGAAGATTGATGCTGGTACATCTGTTTCTGAATATTCAAATTTTATTCTACACTATTTACAAATGTTTAATAATCAATTATAATGGCAGCAGATTTTAAAGGGCATGGAGTTGCTTTAGTTACACCTTTTCACAAGCATGGTACAGTTGATTTTACATCTTTTGGAAATATTATTGAACATATAATTTCAGGTGGAGTTGATTTTGTTGTTGCCTTGGGAACTACCAGTGAATCAGCTACTCTGACAGAAAAAGAGCGTTTAGCAGTTACTGATTTCATTGTAGATACGGTGGATAAACGTGTTCCTGTTGTTTTGGGTTTAGGAGGAAACAGTACGCAAAATCTGGTGGAGTTAATCAAAAAAACTAACTTTGATGGAATTGATGCAATTTTGTCGGTAGCTCCTTATTACAATATACCCCAACAAGATGGGTTGTTTTATCATTATAAAAATGTAAATGATGTTTCACCCGTTCCGGTAATTGTATATAATATTCCCAAACGTACAGGTGTTTGTATAAAGTCTGAAACAATGGTTCGTATTGCCAATGAACTTGATCAGGTTATTGCAGTAAAAGATGCTGCTGCAGATATTATTCTTACAATGGATGTTGTTAAGAATTGTAAACCAGGTTTTTCTGTATTATCAGGAGATGATCAGCTTACGTTGCCGATTATGGCAATGGGAGGGCATGGCGTTATTTCTGTTACAGGAAATGCTTTTCCTGCTGAAATGACTCAAATGGTTCGCTTTGCTCAAAATGGCGATTTTGAAAATGCTCGTAAAATTCACTATAAATTACAGCCTGTATTTCAAGCTCTTTTCGCGGATGGTAATCCTGCAGGTATTAAAGCTGCACTTGAAATTTTAGGTATGTGCTCCAATAACTTACGCCTTCCATTAGTTAAAGTAAAACCTGATGTTTATCAGCGAATTCAAATGGTGATTGCTGATTTTCAGAAATAGTTTGGACTGATATATGCCTTCATTAGAAGTTTGTGCCATATAGGTTTGGATGTGGATCTGCTTTTGCTCATTTTTAATGGATCAACTTCCAATCATTTTGCGAATTTTGTGCTCATAAATTAATTCTATGGATACTTCTCTAATTAGTTCGTTAAACGAACGATTTTCAAATGCTCCTGTGTCAAAAATCATTGATTTTGTGTGTGATGAATTCAGGAATAAAATTGCGCTGGCCTCCAGCTTAAGTGCAGAAGATCAGGTTATTACGCATTTAATTTCTGAATTACCCAATAAAGCCTCTGTTTTTACACTTGATACAGGGCGTATGTTTCCGGAAACCTATAGCTTGATTGCAAAAACAGAGATACAGTATAATATGAAAATAAAATTATATTATCCTGATACAGAGGAAGTAGAGCAGATGGTTAGTACAAACGGTATAAATCTGTTTTACGAAAGCATTGAAAAACGAAAATTATGCTGCCATGTTCGTAAAATTAATCCATTGAAACGTGCATTTGAAGGATTGGATGCATGGATTTGCGGTTTACGGAGAGAACAGTCTGTTACCCGTGCGAATGTTCAGATGTTTGAATGGGATGATGTAAATAATATTTTGAAAATCAATCCGCTTATTGAATGGAGTGAAGAAGAAGTTTGGGCATTTATCCGTAAGAATGGTGTACCGTATAGTGTTTTACATGATAAAGGATTCCCGTCTATTGGCTGTCAGCCATGTACAAGAGCCATTAAGCCAGGGGAAGATGTTCGTGCAGGTAGATGGTGGTGGGAGAATCCTGATCAAAAAGAATGCGGATTACATGTGAAGGAATAAATTAATTGATTCTGGGCAGAGTGAAACAGAAAGAACTTCCTTGATTTAGTTTGCTTTCAGCCCATATTTTACAATTATGCTTTTCAATAAATTCTCTGCAAAGAATTAAACCAAGTCCGGAGCCTTTTTCGCCAGAAGTCCCGGTTTTGCTATAAAGTTTTTCCTCAATTCGAAAAAGCTTTTGAATAAGCTCTTCATCCATTCCGAAGCCAGTGTCTTTTACGCTAACTGTAACATAGTTATCAGTTTCTATAGCAGAAACTTCAATAGTACCATTTACTCCTGTATATTTTATTGCATTGTTAATCAAGTTCCGAATTACAGTGTTGATCATTTCCCAGTCAAACAAAGCAAAAATATCTTTGGTAGTTGAGTTAACCAGTTTTAGTTGCTTTGCCATTGCATTTGCTTGAAATAACTGGATATTGAGATTGATTAGATCGGTAATGTTGCTGGGGGTCGGGGTACAACTTATTTCTCCTTTTTGAGAAAGAGCCCATTTTAGTAAATTATCAAGAAGTTCATATGTCGATTTTGATGATTCTTTTAAATCGTTTAGAATTTGAGCTAAATCTTCTCTCGAAAGATTTATTTCATTGTCTGTTGCCAATTCTACTAATGAAGCCATACTTCCTAGAGGATTGCGTAAATCATGAGCAATAATGGAGAAGAACTTGTCTTTAGTAGCATTTAGTTCTTTGAGTTTTTGCTCAGTTTTCTGACGGATAGTAACATCACTCAATAATAATACATATCCTAATTCACGGTTATGTTTGTCATAAATTGTAGAAATATTTAACTGGATATATTGTTCGTCATTGTTTTTTATCGTAATGATATCTTTTTGTTCTTCAATATTTTGTGGACTGATAAGTTTGGAAGAAAATTCGCCAAATCCACTTGTAATTGGTTTCCCAATGGTAACTTTCTGATAGTTTTCTAATATATTTTTTCCGGGAGGATTAAAATTCAGGATACGTTTGTCAATGTCAAGAAGAATTACACCATCACGTACACTTTCAAATACATATTCAAGCGCAATTGAACCCAGATCAAGAAGCCGGTATTGAAAAAGAGCCCAAGAATAGAATGTTCCGGTAATTACAAAGGTTAAAGGTGTAATATCCAGTCCTTCCGGACTGATTTTAAGGAGATAAAGGAGGTATCCTCCCCACGTAAATAAAGATCCGAAAAAAATGATGCCAGATTGCCAGCGATAAACCATTGTGCTTCGGAGAAATTTTTCAAGAAATAATAAGTTCCCCACTAAAATTGCGATGTTGATAAATGCAACATGAATCCAGTAAAGAGGTCCTTTCCAAAGTATTGAAGCTGTTGCTCCATGGTACAATGAAAGATCTATAGACCTATAAAAGAGATGGTGAAAGTTGTTGGTATAGTTAAATATCAGTGTCGAAAATGATAAACTAAATAAAGTAATTATTGTTTTCGGATTAATCCATTTTGTTTTTCCAGTATATTCAAATGCAAAGAGTAACCATGCTGTTGGAATAAATGGTATTCCTATATATTCAACATAAAGCCAAAACCTTATTTCTTCTACCGAAGAAGCAGTGAGCTCAAATGCATAACCAAATGCATAAATTGCACCAACTAATGTTAAAAAACTAAAATACTTAGCGCCGATTGATTTACGGTATTTATAGCCATAAATTGACATTGCCAAAGAAATAACAGCAGATATAAATGTAATTACTGAGTAATTGTTCATGTTGTTTCTGTCTGATTTTTAAATACCTGCAACCTGAAAATATAGAGTCCCGTAGAAAAATAATACTAAATGTAATTAAAAACAAAGGTAAACTATTTATTCGATATTGCTTTACATTGGCTTTATTTTATGGCTCAAGAAACCCATGCTCAATCTTAAATTTGCAATAGAATGAAATCTTTTATGATTTGTTAAATTTTAAATTAATGATCCAATAAACAGTGCTTTAAGATGCGTTTAATGCTCGCTGCTTTATAAATGATGAACTTTTTTGTATATGTAGATGTCTATACTATCTACGAAAATTGAAATGATCTTACTTTTGTATCACGAAAATTAAAAAGTGATGAAAATACTCAAAGCTACTGTTTTGCTAATTCTCTTTATGTTTATTGCTCAAATATTACGATCGCAGGAACGGTTTGTAACTTGGAAAGAAATAAATTCTTTTGATATTCAGGTAGGTGCAGCGCAATTTCGGTTGTATTTGCCCTTGTTGAAAAATAAAAAAGTTGCAATTGTAGCGAATCAAACCTCAATGGTATCAACAATACATCTTGTTGATACGTTACTTTCATTGAAGATAAATGTTGTTAAAATATTTGCTCCGGAACATGGATTCAGGGGAGAGGCAGAAGCGGGTGCCTTTCTTTTAAATGGCAAAGATATAAAAACAGGATTACCGATCATTTCTCTTTATGGTAAGCAAAAAAAACCGACGCAAGAAAATTTAAAAGATGTGGATGTTATATTATTTGATATTCAGGATGTTGGTGTTCGTTTTTATACCTATATTTCCACCTTACATTATGTAATGGAGTCATGTGCGGAAAACATGAAAGAACTGATTGTTCTTGACAGACCGAATCCCAATGGGTTTTATGTAGACGGTCCTGTTCTGGAAAAAGAGTATACTTCTTTTGTAGGAATGCACCCTGTTCCATTAGTTCATGGTATGACAATAGGAGAGTATGCTCAAATGATAAATGGGGAAAAGTGGTTGAATAACAAAATGTTGTGTAAACTAAAAGTTATTCCGGTAAAAGGCTATAATCATACGCTTTTTTATCGCCCCCCCGTAAATCCATCTCCCAATTTAAACAATATTGAATCAATTTATCTTTATCCTTCATTAGGATTATTTGAAGGAACAAAAGTGAGTGTTGGGAGAGGTACGTATACTCCATTTTCCATAATTGGTTATCCCGGATTTCCCCATGGTACTATTACGTTTAAACCCGTTGCAATCAAAGGAATGAGTGAAAATCCGCTATATCAGGATACGTTGTGTGATGGGATAAACCTGAGTGAATTTGCACGTAATTACCTGAAAGTAAATAAATCAATTTACTTATTTTGGTTGATTGGAATGTATGAGTCGTATCCAGTGAAGGATAAGTTTTTTACTTCCTTTTTTGATAAACTTGCCGGAACAGATGCATTGCGAAAGCAAATAATTTTAGGGAAAACGGAAGAAGATATTCGGAAAAGCTGGAAAATTAAAATAGATAACTTTAAGAAGATCAGGAAGAAATACCTGTTATATACTGATTTTGAAGATTAATTTCACAAACTTAATCGTTTCATTTTTTCATCTTTGTAAGTTGGGAATGCTCTGAACTTCTGATCTACCATTTCCGGTCTAGCTGTCAGCCATGATTGAATTGATCGAGTCTATTTCTGTTTGAAGAACAGGGTTTTTTAGTGTGTGACTTTGTTTGCCAACTCGAATTTTCCCGGATTACCACCTTTCCTGATGCCAGTAATACTCCATCAGTATATTCAAGTGCTTAATTTTCAATTAATAATGGGGGAATTGCTCCACAATTCAATACTACGAATGCTTTTTCGGAACGTTCACAGGCATTGTGAATTGTCTGAGTAAACAACCTCTTTTTCCGCTCTGCTTTTTTCGTTTATCTGATTTATTAGTATTATTATTCGTTTTGAATAGATTGCAGATATGCTTATCCAATAATTCTTAATTTGGCAAATTTTAGAAGAAGTTGTTTTTGTCCTACTACATTAAAAAATACTGTCGCTTTTTTGTTTGCATCGCTTCCTTCTATTTCAAGTACTTTCCCTTGTCCAAATTTCTCATGAAAAACGCTCATTCCGGGCTGTATTTGATTAAAATCGTTAATCTCTTCACTTAAATTATCTGGCTTGGAAATAGGTTGAGATGTCGTTTTTACATTTAATTTGAAAGGCTCTGTCGATTTTGAAGGATCAACAGGCTTTGATGGTTTCGAAAAGATATTGTTAAAGTCATTTTTCATACCTCCTCCAAGAAGTGAATTGATAACCTTTTTCTTTTTGGGGAGATCAATAAATTGTTGGTCAATATCATCAATAAAACGACTTGGCTCACAAAATGTAGGTTGTCCCCAGCGAAAGCGGGTTTCGGCATAAGATAGAAAAAGCCTTTGCTCGGCACGGGTAATAGCCACGTAGAATAGTCTTCGTTCTTCTTCCAGATCCGCTCTTGAACTGATTGCCTGAAAGTTTGGGAAAAGGTTTTCTTCGAGGCCCACAATATAAACTACAGGGAATTCCAATCCTTTAGATGCATGAATGGTCATCAGTGTAATCTTTTCAATATTCTGATCCTCATCTTTTTCGTCTGCATCGGTTAGCAAAGAAACTTCTTGTAAGAATTCATCAAGGGTGCGTAATTCATTATTTGATAGCGGGATATCTGTATCTTCTGCATTTTCACGTGGACGAACGGAAAAATCCTGAATAGCATTGAGTAGTTCTTCAATATTGTCAGCTCGGTTTTCATCTTCGTCGGTATCATTTTCTTTTAATTCGCGAAGAATTCCGGAGGCGAGAACTATTTGATGTGCACTTTCAAATGCATTTTTCTTTTGTGATTGTATTGCCAGACTTTCAATCATATCGGCAAAAGCTTTGATTTTACTAGTAATACCGGTATTTATGCCAGTATTAAAAGCATAGATGTTGTTTACAACGCTCCATAAACTTACTCCGGTCTGATCTGCTGCAATTCGTAAACGGTCAATGGTTGTGTTTCCGATTCCTCTGGCCGGGTAGTTAATGATCCGGATCATTGCTTCTTCATCTTCATGATTCACTACCAATCGGAAGTAGCAAAGCACATCTTTTATTTCCTTACGTTTATAAAAAGACAAACCTCCATAAATCCGATAAGGTAAATTGAGTTTACGTAAGGCTTCTTCAAAAGTTCTTGATTGTGCGTTTGTTCTGTAAAGAATTGCAAATGCATCATTTTTAAGTTGATGATTCATCTTTAACTCAAAAATTGAATTTGCAATCTGCATAGCTTCTTCTCCGTCGGAGGGGGATTTGAAAAGTTTGATTTTATCTCCGGGTTCGTTTTCGGTGAAAATAGTCTTTTTTATCTGATCACGATTTTTGTCAATCAGAGAGTTGGCCGCGTTAACAATATTCTGGGTTGAACGATAATTTTGTTCCAGCTTAAAAATTTTGGCTTCAGGATAATCGCGTTTAAAGTTGAGAATGTTTTGGATATTTGCCCCCCGAAAACCGTAAATACTTTGTGCGTCGTCACCTACCACACAAATATTTTCAAGTCTGGCAGCTAATTGTTTGATAATGAGATATTGTGCAAAATTTGTGTCCTGATACTCATCAACGAGTATGTATTTGAATTTGCTTTGATATTTATAGAGAACTTCAGGAAAATCACGCAGTAAGATATTGGTATTGAAGAGTAAATCATCAAAATCCATTGCTCCTGAGCGTTTCAGCCGAAGATTGTATTGTGTGAAAATTTCTCCGATTTGAGATTTTCCGGATTGTTTATCCTGTTGACGAAATTCTGAGTTATCGTTATAGTCAACATGAGAAATGAGACTGCTTTTTGCGGAGGAGATTCTTCCTAAAACCATACCTGGAGCATACGTTTTAGGATCGAGATTCATGTCTTTTACAATATTCTTGATAAGGCTTTTTGAGTCGTCGGTATCATATATTGCAAATGATTTAGGATAGCCTAACCGTTCAGCTTCAAAACGCAAAATACGGGCAAAAACAGAGTGAAATGTACCCATCCAAACATTTTTTGCATCACCATCACCTACAAGGCTGATGATACGTTCTTTCATTTCACGGGCAGCTTTATTGGTAAAAGTAAGGGCAAGAATATTAAACGGGTCAACTCCTGAATCTAAAAGATGCGCGATACGGTAGGTGAGGGCTCTGGTTTTTCCAGACCCGGCTCCGGCAATTATCATTATAGGACCTTTAATACATTCAGCAGCAGCACGTTGTTCTTTATTTAACTGATCGAGTATGTTTTTCAAAGTACTTAATTTTTTTCGCAAAAGTAGCTCAAAATAGGGATATATTTTATGTAGAATCTGTTGCTTCAGCGATTATAGCTATGAAGGTAGTGTTGAATTGTTCATATAATGCTGAAGCTTTTTGCTGAATTCCTCAAAAACTCCTTTGTTTGAGGCTATTAATTCTTTTCCAAACAGAAAGTTATTTCCATTATTGAAATCGGTAACAATACCACCAGCTTCTTGAACAATAAGTACTCCTGCAGCTACATCCCAGGGACGAAGTCCATATTCGTAAAATACTTCGAACCGGCCACATGCAACATATGCTAAATCAACAGCGGCAGATCCAAGGCGGCGTATTCCTCGTGTGTGCTGCATCAAATCTTCGAATAAATTCATGTATTGAGAAAGTCGCGAATAGTCGTAATAAGGAAAACCTGTGGCAATGAGTGAATTATCAAGATCTTTTGTATTTGTAACAGAAATTTGCGTGCCATTTAAGTAGGCACCGCCATCTTTCCATGCATAAAAACATTCGTCAAGATTAATTTCATATACGATGCCCATTATAATATTTTCGTCTTCGCATAAAGCAACACTTATAGAATACAGAGGCAATCCGTGTATGAAATTTGTGGTTCCGTCCAGAGGATCAATTATCCAGTTATAATATTTATTTTCCTGAATAACAGTTTGTTCTTCGGTAATAAAACCTGCTTCAGGAAGAATCGTTTTTAAGCCTTCTACAAGTTGTTTTTCGGCGGTTTTATCAACATAGCTCACATAATCATGAGAGCCTTTAATTTCTACATTGCTTGGAGTGAAGCTTTTACGTTCATTTAAAATAAACAAGCCAGTTTGTTTTATCGTATCAATTGCTTGCAGACAAATTGATTTATAGTTGAGCGTTTCCATATCTGATTTTTTTGCAAAGGTAGAGATTTGCGATTAGCACACAGATTTGTTACTCGAATCATAAAAAAGGCCGCCCGGAAAAAATTCGGGTAGCCCTGTTTAGCAAAAGAGTATGTTCGCGCTGATTAATTAACCTATATGGTATAATTGATGTTTCTTTATGCCTTCCATTCGAATTGTTTCTTTTTTCAGAAAGTAGAGCTCTGCATTAAATCTGTACAGGAAAAATTTATCTGTCTCAGAAATAAATTCAAAACCTGCAATTTCTAATTCTATAAGAGAATAATAATCTCCTATTCTAATGAAAAAGTCTCTGTATTTATCGAACATGGCATTTGAGAGTTTGGTCTGGGTACTGCTTTATAAATTTATAATAGCAGTTTTTATTATTGTTTAACTCTAGACACACGATATACATTACGGTTGCAAGGGATTTAACAACTATGTGCACTTTTTTTGTTAAAAATATCTGTAGAGAGAATTTGTAATTAAAATTATGGAATATTTTTTTGTTAACTATTTGTTTGTAAGTCTTTTGTGACTTTATTTATCGATGACTCTACATTAAATTTACATTAAAGTTTGGTTTGGGCATGTTTTGAATGTAAATTTATCCTTCGAAATTAAGGGATTTTATGCTTACACAAGAACTTTTACAAAGGTTTAAGCCTCATAAGGATAATATATTACAGATTTTGCATGCCCTTCAGAATGCTCATCCGGAACACTATTTAACGGATGAAGCAATGCGAAATGTTGCAAAGTATCTCAATATTTCATTAAGTTCGGTTTATGGAGTGGCAACATATTATACAATGTTTAGTGTAAAGCCTCGTGGTAAATATATTATCAGAGTTTGTCAGTCACCAGTTTGCAGAATGCTGAAATCTTCAGTTATCTTTGATACACTAAAGGGGGTTCTGAATGTTGAAATCGGGGAAACAACCGGGGACAAGTTGTTTACCCTTGAGGTTACAGAATGTCTTGGACGTTGTGGAGATGCAGTAAGCATGATGATAAATGAATCCTATTATGGAAATCTTACGCCTGAATTGGTGAAAGAGATTATTCAAATGTACAAGAATAAGTAATCTAAACTTCTGTCCATGCCAAAAGAAACCCGTATAGCGTTGAAGAACATTGGATTGATTGATCCTGAAAATATTCAGGATTATATCGACAGAGGTGGCTATTGTGCTCTTAAAAAGGCACTTAATCAGAATTCTGAACAAATCACTGAAGAAATATTACGGGCAGGGCTCAGAGGCAGAGGTGGTGCAGGATTTTCGACAGGACTTAAAAACAGATTTACTAGTCAGAATACTCCAGGGAACTATGGCTATGTAGTGTGTAATGCTGATGAAGGTGAACCAGGAACGTTTAAGGACCGGATTATTATGGAGCAAGATCCCCACTTGCTTATTGAAGGAATGCTCATTGCTGGTTATGCTGTTTCTGCCCAAAAGGGGTATATCTACATTCGAGGAGAATATAGTCTTTGCATTCAACGAATTCAGAAGGCGATAAATGATGCTGTAACTGCAGGCTTTATTGGAGAAAAGATACTTGGAAGTAATTATTCTTTTTCGATAGAAGTAAAGCCTGGAGCTGGCTCATACCTTTGCGGAGAAGAACTTACTTTGCTCGAATCGCTGGAAGGTAAGCGTGGTTACCCACGAATTAAACCTCCATTTCCAGCTGAAAAAGGTTTATGGGGAAAGCCCACATTGATTAATAATGTTGAAACTCTTTCTCACTTCCCGTCAATAATAGAAAATGGTGCAGAATGGTACATCCAAATGGGAACCGAAAAGACCCCGGGTACCAAAATATTTACCATTAGCGGAAATGTGAAAAAGCCCGGTTATGTGGAAGTTGCACTTGGAATTACACTCCGGTCGCTTATAGGAGACTATGCCGGAGGAATGAAAGAAGGTAAAGAGCTCAAAGCTATTTTGCTTGGCGGTGCTGCCGGAACGTTTGTAGATGCAAGCATGCTGGATTACCCGCTGGGCTATGATCTTTTGAAAGAAAAAGATGCGACGTTAGGATCAGGTGCAGTCATCGTGATTGATGATCAAACACTTTTAACAGATGTTTTAAAGTCAATACTGGAGTTCTTTAAACATGAATCTTGTGGGAAATGTGTCCCATGCAGGGTGGGTTGCAAGCAGCTTTTGCTCCTGTTTGACCGATTTTGCAGTGAGGGTGACGAACGTTTACTCACAGAACTGGAAAAACAGGCTACAATGATGTCTAAAACCTCGTTGTGCCCACTTGGACAATCGCCTATACTTCCTGTCAGAAGTATACTGCGATACTTTAAACATGAATTAATATTAGAAACTCAATAAAAATAATGGCTATGTTCGACATGTTTAACAAATTGAGAGAAGCTCAGAAGTTAATGGATGAGTCAAAGGCGAGGCTGGAAAATATTTATGTTGAAGCTGATGCCGAAAATGGGAAAGTGATTGTTACCGCCAATGGTAATAAGAAAATCAAACAAATTTCAATCAATGAAGTATTGATAAAAGAGGGAGATAAAGAAAAGATTGAAGAACTGGTTGTTCTTGCTGTGAATAAGGCAATTGAAAAGGCGGATAAGATTTTTGAATCGGAAATGAAAGGAATGACGAAAGGTATTTTCCCGAATTTTACCGGGCTCTTCTAGAATTTCTGAATCAAGAAAATGCTTATGCAAAGAAACATTACGTTTTTACTTGACGGGGAAAAAATTACCGCTCCGGAAGGTTCAAATTTACTTCAGGTTGCAAAAGATCATGGAGTAATGATTCCGTCGCTTTGTTATCATAAAAGGCTGACACCTACGGGTGCATGTCGTTTATGTTTGGTGAAAATTCAGAATATGAATGGCTTGATTGCTTCTTGTACGGTAAAAGTGCAGGAAGGCATGATAGTAACGGCTTTTGATGATGAATTGGAAGAATCTCGCCGTGAGATTCTGGAATACCTTATTTCGGAACATAATGAAGAGTCAGATGGGGCATACAATGATGAACTTACTGAACTTGTTGTACGCTACAATCTGGATAAATCCCAGGATCGTAAATATCCTTCTGTTTGGAAATCGTTGAATTATCCTGTTGAAGATACCTCTCCAGTTCTGACTTATGATGCTTCAAAATGTATTAAATGCTTCCGCTGTATTAAAGCCTGTGAGGAAATTCAGGGGAAAAGTGTTCTCACATTTACCGAACGAGGTTTGTCTGCATATATTGTTGCAGGTTTGGGAGTCTGGAATGAGTCAGAATGCGATGGGTGTGGAGAATGCATTCAACTTTGCCCAACTGGAGCAATCGTTGAAAAGCCTCACCGTAGTGAGGTTAAAATTGATGAAATTGCTCATAAGACACTTACAACCTGTCCGTATTGTGGTGTGGGTTGTCAGATTGAGCTTTGGGAAAAGAATGGAAAGATTGTCCGCTCTAATGGGGCGGAAGGAGTTTTGCCCAATGATGGTCGTTTATGTGTGAAGGGTCGTTTCGGTTATGAGTTTGTGAATAGTGAAAAACGTCTGACTTATCCTTTGATTCGTCAGGAGAATGGTGAATTCTGCAGAGCTTCCTGGGAAGACGCAATGAGTTTAATTGCTTCGAAATTTACAGAGATCAAAAGAAAATATGGGGCAAAGGCTTTGGCAGGTTACTCATCAGCAAAGTGTACAAATGAAGATAACTACCTGTTTCAGAAGTTTATTCGTACAGTTTTTGGAAATAATAATGTGGACTACTGTACCCGTTTATGCCATGCGTCAACGGTGACAGCTATGTTGCGTTCAATTGGAGATGGTGCCGGAAGTAATTCAATTGAAGATTTTGAAAATTGTGACTGTTTGTTGGTTACAGGAAATAATATTATAGAAACTCATCCGATTACGGCTACTTACGTAAAACGTGGAGCTGCAAAGGGCATGAAAATTATTGTGATTGACCCGCGCTGGACTCCCTTGGTAAAGTATTCAACCCTGTGGTTACAACCAAAGTTGGGAACAGACGTGGCACTTCATAATGGCTTAATTCATATTATCATTCGTGATAATATGATTGATAAAAATTTTATTGAAACACGTGTGGATGGAGGGATGGAAGCCTTTGAGTCTCTTAAATTACAGACGGAAAAATATACACCGGAGATTGTTGAAGAAATTACCGGAGTTTCAATATCAAAACTGACGGAAGCAGCGTATCTTTATGCAACTTCTCCTACTTCGATGATTGCAACCGGAATGGGTTTGAGTCAGCAGGTAACCGGAACCAACAACGTGTTTACCCTCATTAATATGATGCTTATAACAGGGCAGATAGGGAAAGAATGCGCCGGCATTAATCCTCCGCGAGGTCAGAACAATGTGCAGGGAGCTACTGATGTTGGCGTTTCTCCATTAAATTATCCCGGTTATATTTCGGTTACCAACGAAGAAAACCGAAAGAAAGTTGCGATGGAATGGGGTTATCCTTTTGAGAAACTTTCAGGAGAACCAGGCTTGACTACTGTCGAAATTATGAAGGCGATTCACAAAGGGGAAATCAAAGGAATGTACATTATGGGTGAGAATCCAGTGGTGACTGATCCGAATCAGAATCACACCCGCGAATCGCTCAAAAAACTTGACTTCCTGGTCGTTCAGGATATATTCTTTACAGAAACAGCTCCTTATGCACACGTAATTCTTCCTGCTGCAACATTTGCCGAAAAGAACGGAACTTTTGTGAATAGCGATCGTCGTGTTTTAAGGGTTCGAAAAGCCGTGGAATCACCCGGGGAAGCACGTCAGGACTGGCAGATAATCCATGAACTGGCAGCTCGTATGGGCACTCCCATGCATGATTATGTGTCTGAATCGGAGATTTTTGATGAAATAGCCCGTGTTACGCCCATGATGGCTGGAGTTTCGTATGAACGTCTGGAAAATGGGAGCATACAGTGGCCCTGTCCACAGAAAGACCACCCGGGTACATCTACTTTATTTCTCGAACGCTTTAACACTCCCAATGGAAAAGGGAAACTTAATCCGGTTGATTATGTTTTACAAAACGAAAAAGCAAGTGATGAGTTTCCGTTTTTACTCAATTCGGGAAGATTATTGTCGCAATATCATTCTTCTACAATGTCGAGAAAGTGTGAATCGTTGAATGCGTATTCTAACGAAGCTTACGTGTTGATGAATAAATTAGACGGAAATAGGCTGGGGCTTACCGATAATCAGATGGTGATGGTTTTTAATAATAGAGGAGAGTTAAAAGCCAAATTGGTGCTTACCGATCAGGTACTTGAAGGAGAATTGTTTATGCCGTGGCATTTTAGCGAAGCTCCCGTAAATGCATTGACTCGCGATGAACTGGATCCAGACTCAAAAATAGCTCCTTTTAAGCTATCGGCGGTGCAGGTTAAAGCTGTATAAAAATTGAAAACAGAACAGTTTTTATAATCGCTTTGTTGTAATTATTAACTTTACATCCTGAAAAAATTCAAATGGCAAAACGGAACAGACGTAAAATTATCATCACAACCATATTTTATATACTGGTTTTTCTTCCATTAATTTCATTTCTGGCATGGGTTTTTACACCTCGTAAACCAATGAATATTCTGATTATGGACAAAACTGTGCTTACCCAGGAAGGTCAGGAACATCAATCGTTTAACTGGATATTAAAGAATCTGAAATTTACCCGTCCTGATAAGCATTTTTATGATATAGCAGAGGATTACAAAGGGTTCTTTCCAAAAGAAAATGAGAAGTTTGAGATTAATGATTTTTACAACTGGAGTTCAGTAGAGCTTGATTCGTTGGCAAATAATCTCGATATGGCTTATTATACGGATAGCTACGGGATGTATTACAATGAATGGTATCGAAAGGAATGGGAAACTGAACACTCAGAAAAAATTTATGGTGGACTGGATAAATGGGATTTGTATTTACTCAGAAGGATGAAAGAAAAAGGAAAGCTGATTGTTGCCGAATTTAACTTTTTTCATCATCCAACGCCTTATGGTATCAGACGTGGGATGGAGAAAACGTTTGATTTGAAATGGAGTGGATGGACTGCCCGTTATTTTGATTCACTTGATACCATTACCAATCCGGAATTGCCTCGTTGGGTAATCCGGTTATATAAACAACAAAATCAGAATACGTGGCCTTTTAAACAGGATGGAATTGTGTTTGTACACGAAAATAGTACTATTTGTATTTTGGAAAACAAGATAAATCTTGAATACCCTGTTCCGGTAATAAATACGATGATGTATGCACAAAAACGTTTTGGTTTGCCCGAAACCATGAATTATCCTTATTGGGTTGACATTACGTTCCCGGTAGGGAAAACAAATCGGGTACTATCTTACTACCAGATCAAAACAAATTTCTTGGGGGACTCACTTCTTAATAAATATGGAATACCATCAACATTTCCGGCTTTATTTGAGCATTTAGGAGACTATCGTTTCTATTACTTTGCAGGTGACTTTTGCGACAATAATATTGCCAATCGTTTGGTTTGGTTCAAATGGATTGATCATGTTGTGAAAGGAATTTATCCCAGAGGAAGATACAATGATCATGTGCCTTTCTTTTGGAATTATTATATCCCCATTATGAAAAAAATACTTCGGGAAGAGTATGAAATTATTCAGGCAAGAGAAAAACTTAAGAAGGATAATGGAATTGATGGATAGAGTAGTCTGCTTCTTTAAACTACGAATGCTGTGGATCAATTTTGAATACACTTTGGTACGAAGCCGAAATTAAAGGATATATATTGATCGTAAAATAATAAAAGCCATCTTTTCAGATGGCTTTTAAGCAATGTCTTATGTATATTATAAACTAAGCAAGTTTAACATTTACTGCATTTAAGCCTTTTTTGCCTTCTTGAAGCTCAAAGGTTACTTTGTCATTTTCTTTTACTCTGTCGATTAATCCAGTAGAATGTACAAAGTATTCTTTTGTTGATTCTGAGTCTTTGATGAATCCGAAACCTTTGGCTTCATCAAAAAATTTAATTGTTCCTGTATTCATTTATGGTATTATTGATTTGACAAAGATACACTTAATTATTCAGATTTCATCTTTTTTTTCTCAAAATCAATTATTTCGTAATAATTGGGCTCTTTTTTTAAGCAATTAACCCCTGATTGGATTAATCCGAACCAAGGGTTAATTGCTTAAAAATATATATTTAAGATACGTTACATGCTGTTTTTTAGGTGGTTACTTGTTGTTGGTATCGTATCTGCGCATAAAATCTTCGAGTTGTTCAGCGGCTATGCGACGCGCAATAATTTTCTTGTCTTTATCTAAAATAAATAGTACCGGAGTGCTATAAATGTCATAAACAAGATGATAATCGATATTGGCTTTCGTTCCGGTTAAATTAATCCAGTCGTGATTATTTTCGCGGATGTAATTTTTCCAACGGTCAAGATCTGCATCAGTATCAATGGAATAAACTTCAATACCATATTTTTTCTTATTCTCATCGTAGAACTTTTTTATTTTCGGAACTTCAACTTTACAATGGCCGCAATCGGTATCCCAGAAAAGGATGAATGTATATTTTGCTTTTACATTGTGCGAAGAAATGTAACGACCAGCAGTATCGGGCAAAATAAGTTCTGGAGCAACCTTGCCGATTAACAGAGGTTTTAATTGCATTGCACGTTTCGAAATGCTTTCCAAAACGGTTGGTGTTACCCAATATGCTTCATTAGTCATGTAATATTTTTCAACAAGATGAACAAAGACAGCATCGAATCCCATAATCTGAGATTTTTCATATTTGTTGGTCAAAAACCATAAGGTGAACTTAAACAGTTCTTTACTTGCTTTGGATTTCTCAATTACTTTGTCACATTCAATATTAATAGAATCAGGATGTTGAACTACTACCTTTTCGAAAAAGTTTTCCAAGCGACCATGATAAACCGGAGTGCGTAAAATCCGGTCATCGGCAAAGTTCATATTGTCAAAATAATGCGCTTTGTAATAAAAGTAAGGGAAGAGCGAGTCTTTTACTCCCTTGCTGTTTAATGGAGCTTCGGGTACATCAACATCTTTTGAGGCTTTGAAAACATATGACATCAAATGATTGGGATGATCTTTCATGAACTTGATTTTGTAATCACCGATATCAGAACCTAATGCAGCGATCTGTTTTTGCAGAATAGAAGCAGAATCTTTATTTGTATCTTTAATTTCGTTGTAACGTTTTCCAAGTGTTTCGCTTTGCATGTATTTATCACGATTATAGCGGGTAAATTCATAAAAAAGCTCATTGTCTTTGGAATTTTTAAATTTTGCAGAGCCTACAAAATCAGGAGCAGTGGCTTCAATGGAAAATTGTTGCTCTTTATCAAGTAAAATTTCAAAGTATTGTTTTTCTTGCGTGATTATCAGATAAATACCTCCCGGTTTTACTTCTTTGTCCTTGAAGACAAACTCATTTCCTTTTGATCTGAAAGCCGTATCTTCTATATACTGCCCTGAACCATAATAATTTCCGAGATAAACTACACTGTCTTTGTAGTTATTAAGTTTTACCTTGATCTCAAAGGCATTCTTCTGCGAAAAAGCACTGGTGATCATCACCATCATAACAAAAGCAGAAATCAGACGTTTCATAGTGTTGTTTTATTATTTATCGTTTATTTGTAAATACGAATAAGCTTGTAAAACATTGTTCAGCCTAAACTGTTCAGATTAACCAGACACCCCAAACCCCTAATTTGTTGTATCTACTTAAACAGAATTGTATGTTGCCTGGCAAAAGTAAACGAATTAAATGGCTTCTCATTATAGCTTTTTTTATTCTGTTAGCATTTTTATTAGCAAACCGGATGCCAAAGTATGTCTATCTGATTCCGGTATTGATATTGTTGCTTACATTAAATTCGTATCTGCTCACAAAAATAAAAATATCTTCCGGCAAAAAGAAACATCCAGCACTTTTACTTTGGCTGATGAAGGCTTTCGTCGTTTTACCCAGTATTCATCTGGTCGTGTTTTTTTTGGCAAGTTTATTTTATCCGTTGCAATTTTGGCATCCAGTTATCCGCACTTATTTGCTTGGATTTGTCCCGGTTTTATTTCTAATTCAGGTATTTATTACATCAATCTATTTAATTGCAGATTTTATCAACCGGGTAGTTAATTTGATAAATCGTAAAAGAAAAGCGGCAATTCAGATTTTTAGATTAATCACCGTTCTCAATACATCTGCCTGGGTTTTAGGAATTATAGCTTTTGTGATCTTTCTATATGGAATGATATTTACAGCATTTGATTATCAGATAAAAGAAGTTGAAATCCGTTTCAGGAAGCTGCCTGTCGAATTTGATGGATTGAAAATAGTTCAGATTTCCGATTTACATCTGGGCTCGTTTTACGGAACTAAACCTATGAAAATTATTAGGCAAAAGATTGATGCTCAAAAGCCTGATCTGATATTTTTTACAGGCGATCTTGTGAATTATGCCACCGCAGAGGCTTTTCCGTTTAAAGATATTATGACGCAAATAAAAGCTCCGATGGGAGTGTATGCTATTATGGGAAATCATGATTATGGCGAGTATGTTCGTTGGAAATCGAAAGACGAAAAATATAAAAATCTGGAAGAATTTTATCGTTTTTACGAGCAAACAGGTTGGAAGCTATTACGGAACGAACATCTCTGTTTTACTCGTAACAATGCTCAAATTGTGTTGGCCGGAGTCGAAAACTGGGGTGTGAAGTCACGTTATCCGCGTCATGGAAATCTGAAACAGGCACTTAAAGGAGCTGATTCAACGTTATTTACCATACTGCTATCGCATGATCCTTCACATTGGAAAGAAATCGTAACAAAAAAATATCCACAGGTTAATCTCACATTTTCCGGCCATACACATGCAATGCAAATGGGTTTTATTCATAATGGTAAAGAATGGAGCCCGGCCAATTGGTTCTATAATTTATGGGGCGGATTGTACAAAAATGAGCATCAAAAGGAACAATATCTTTACATAAACCGTGGTACCGGGATGATTGGTGTTCCTGCTCGTATTGGTTTAGGTCCTGAAATTACAGTGATTACCTTACGGAAAGAATAGAGGTAAGATATTCTTTTTTGTTAAAGATATTTCCAAAATCCACATTCATTCCGTTTGCAAGATCATTCATTGTTGCAAACGGAATTTTTTTGTTTATGCGATTCAGATATTCCTGTATTGTTTGAATAAAGTCGTCGCTAATTTGTTTGTCTGATTCCTGAAAACGATTGTAAATGATACCTGCGACTTCAATGTTTCGGGCAAAACAGGCTTCCAACGTTAATAGGGTGTGATTCAGGCTTCCTAAACGTGAGGATGTTACAAGAATTACCGGATATTTATTTTGTTCGATATAATCAATTGTAAGAAGTTTACGTGTGATTGGTACCATGATGCCTCCGGCTCCCTCAAGTAAAACAATTTGATATTCCGATTCAAGTTTTTGAGTGCATGTTTGTATAAAGCCGGGATCAATTTCTTGCTGGTCAATTTCGGCGGCCAAATGAGGTGAACAGGGATATGAAAAGAGATATGGACAAGTAATTCCTTCTAAATCTGATTTTTGGAATGATATTCCCATTAGTTGGCGATGTATTTCTAGATCTTCTGAAAATCCATGGCATCCGGTTTGAATCAATTTTTGAGTAATGACCCTGATATTTTTATCCAGTAAATACTTTGCCATCCACCCGGTGGCAATACTTTTTCCGATATTTGTGTCTATCCCTGTGATAAAGAATGTTTTAGATTTCATGTTATTTCTTTTTAGCAATAATGTAAACAGGGTGATAGGTGAGGCGATATCCTTTTTCATCTTTAAAGCGCTGATATTGTTCCGTAAACGAATCTAAATGCCGTTTGGTCCAGTGTTTCCGGAAGCTTCCGTTTACTCCGGTTTTCTTGATATGACGCAGGAGCTTGATTGTTTCTGAAAAGTAAATTGGTATAATATTAACTTCAACACGTAGTATTGTAAAATGTGTTTCAAGCATCGCACAAAGCTCATCTGCTGAATAATAATGCAGCCCATTTCCGGTTATCTCTCTGATTTCGATGTAGTTTTGAGGTCCAAAAGTGCTGAATGCAAAATAACCGTCGTCAGTGAGGCTCTGTGCCACTTTTTTAAAAAATATTTCCGGATGATGAAACCATTGTATTGCTGATGTGGAGGTAATTAAGTCCAGATTATCAGGGAAATCAATATTTTCGGCATCGCCAATCAGAAAATGAATATTTTGCACTTCTTTTTCATCAGCAATTGGGAAAATAAAATCACGAACTTTGTCTGATATATCATTGATTATCCATTCACTATTCGGAAAATTGCAGAATAGTTTGCGGGTGAAAAAACCTGAACCACAACCAATTTCTAAAGCTTTTTCGGGATAGGGTATGAATAATTGATGAATGAGGTGCATCATTCGTTCTGCAATTCGTTGCTGTTCAGTTGCTTCAATGCAATATGTATGAATGCAGTTGGAAAACTGTTTGCAAACAGCAGACTTATCGGGAGCTTTTTTCATTTACACTTCGTAATTTGGTTCCAGTTTATGTAATTTGAAAATGGGAAATGGGCATTATTTGTTATCTCAATCATTCCCTTGCAGTTTTGTTTAAGATTTTCAATTGGGAAAATTGCATCATTCTCAGAAATAATTGATTTTGTCCATTTTATATTTGTTTTAGGGTTCCGATTGAAATGTTGAGCCAGTTTTTCAAGTTCTTCTTTCTGGTCTTCAAAACAACGATTTGGAAGAAATTTTTCACCATCCTGAAATGCTTTTATCCCCCCAAAAACACGAATCAGGAACTTTCTGAAATTTACAGGATTGAGTGTTTGCAATGTCTTCGTGAAAATCTCAACCCGGATGCCTTCATAATCATCTACTGCTTTTATGCTTCCGTGAATAGCTGTTGCTGAAACAGGGGAGAGGTTGCCGGGAAAAGAGTGTTCTGCTACCCAAATGCCAAATGACCAGGCTATAAGCTCAATTTGTTGATAATTGTTGATATCAATTGGAAAATTGAGGTTTCGGTAATCGTACAAAACCACGATATCTGAATTTTCGGAACACAGGTGCGCAACACA